>Ga0315279_10000839_pt1 | contig 55599 bp, 42 predicted proteins | sample YL17G06_20_MG_FD_203694 | JGI IMG/M metagenome (GOLD analysis project Ga0315279, IMG submission 203694) | Sediment microbial communities from Yellowstone Lake, YNP, Wyoming, USA - YL17G06_20 | ecosystem: Environmental > Aquatic > Freshwater > Lake > Sediment | place: USA: Wyoming | collected... | reverse complement strand
TGTTCATGAAGAGGTGAAAAATTGAAATCGAAAAATTTCATCCAGACACCTTGCTCCCGCGTGCTCAAGCAGTTACAAAGAATGGGCCGAACTTTTGCCGGACAGTACTGATTTGATTGATATAATTCAACACCCATTCTATAATTGGCGGCGTGCGGCGGGGGAGCCCCGTGAAACCGAACCGACTAATATCCACCAGAGCCCGGCCTACCAGTGACCGCGGCGAGGCCACCCGGCAACGCCTCCTCGAGGTGGCTATCCAGGTCTTCGCGGCGCGCGGCTTCGATGGCTCCCGCACCCGTGATATCGCCGAGGCGGCGAAGACGAACCCGATCTCGATTGCGTACTATTTTGGGAACAAGCGTGGACTTTATTATGCCGCGGCACAGCACGTGGCAGCCCGCTGGGCTGCCTTTGGGAAACCCCTGGTCCAGCAGGCACGGACGTCAATGGCTCGACCCGGAGTCACGCACCGCGAATTGGTCGGGATACTCTGCGCTTTGTTGCGCGACTTTGTCCGGCTTATCTTGGGCAACTTCCTACCCGACTGCTACGGGAAGTTTCTCAGTCAGGCGGCATCTGGACCGGCCCGAGAATTTTCCGTCATAGACCGGAGCCTTGCGCCGCTGCGGGACACGTTGGCCGAAGCCATCGCCGCGCTTACCGGAGAATCCGCAACCTCGTCTGCCACTCAAGTGCGGGCACTGTCCATTATCGGGTCTTGTATTTGCTTCCGCCGCGACCGCCCCTCCGTGCTGCGCGCGCTGAAATGGAAGCAGATCGGCGCGAAGGAGCTCAAGGTGATCGAAATGGCCATTCAGGCGAATACCCGGGCCATGTTCTCCCGATGAGGCGCAGATTCAGTTCGTCCCTCCTTTGGCCGCCTTCAGCATCGCTTCTCTCGTCGCTTTGAATTCCGACCCAGCCTTCCAGGTTGGGTAGGTTTTCGCATTGGCGACGCGGTAGCCGACCTCTCCGAGAAGCTGCAGATCCTCGACAGCGCCGCGCAAAAAGAACTGCAGGTACCGACTTGCGTGAAAGATCGTTCGCGCTCGCGAATGGTGCCGGTCTGGGAGAGCTGAACCAGTTCCTCCGGAGTCCCGTGGCACCCGGTAATGGAGCCGAGCCGGCGTTCGCGGATAGCCACGCCAGGCCCACGTCGCGCGCCAGACTTTAGGTCTCCTTGAGACTTGTGCTGTCCGTTCATGTTCATTGTGATGTACCTGCAGCGGCGCAAGTACTGCGCCGCCTCTGGCGGACTTTGTTTGACGCGCCTAACCAGCGCTGCCGAAGTATAGTTCGGCGATGCTATACTCAGTTCCCGACCTAACCAGGGGGCCGACAATCCCGGAAAGTTAGGCGCGCAAACTGATTCAGAGGTACCACACTTATGGAAACCATAGCCAAGCCGGCCATCCCGGCGGAGGAATTTCCCGAGCGCTGGGCTCGGGTTCAGACCATGATGGATCGGGAGAAACTCGATCTGCTGGTGGCCTACGCCGATGATCGGGCCGTCTTTGGACCGGCGCATGCCCGCTGGCTGGCCAACTTTCCGGTGCACTTTGAGCCCGTCTGCATTCTGCTGTTCCGGCAAGGTCCACCCATCATGCTCTGCGGTCCGGAGACCCGCGAATACGCCCTGCTGGCCAGTTGCGTCTCCGACGTGCGCGTGTTGCGCGAGTTCACGCACCCTAACGAAGACTACCCCTTCAGCACCATCCAAAGCCTGGGCGAGATCGTCGGGGAAGCGATCCCGGATCCGGCTTCGGTGCGCAGGATCGGCCTGGCCGCACGGGGGCTGATGAGCGCCGACCTGCTGGCCTCATTCGAGGCGAGCTTCCCGCGCGCGGAATGGGCGGACGTTGAGAACGCCATGTGCGACGTGCGGGCGCGGAAGTCGCCGGCGGAACTTGCCGTGATCCGGTACGCTTACCGGATCGCTGAAGCAGGTCTGACCGCCGCGGTGGACGCGATTCGAGTGGGGGCAACGGAACGCGAAGTGGCGGCCGAAGTGGAATCAGCGATGCGCCGGATGGGCGCGGAAGGCACCGGCATCGACACGATTGTCGCCTCCGGCCCACACTCGCGGCCCATTCTGGCGCGGTCGACATTTCGGGCCATTCAGGCGGATGAACTGGTGCTGCTCACGATCGCTCCTCGCTACGAGGGGTATCACGCAGCGATCGGCCGCCCGGTGCTGGTCGGAAATCCGGGGGATGAGATCCGGCGGGCGGTGGAGGTGGCCTGGCAAGCGCAGGAGGCGTGCTTCCGCGCGATGCGGCCCGGCATCGAAGGGCGCGCAGTGGAGGCGATGGGGCGGCGCGTTGTGGAAGACGCCGGGTTGGGGCCCTACTTCCTCTACTCCGGCGTGCACAGCGTTGGCGTGATCGAATTCGAGCCGCCCATCTTTGGACCCAGCAGCAGCGCGCTGTTCCAGCCCAATATGGTGATTTCCGTGGATATTCCGCTGTTCGACGCACCCTGGGGCGGCCTGCGGATCGAGGACGGCTTTCTGATCACGGAGAGCGGCGCCGAGCGGCTCAACCACACGCCCTACCAGATTGCACGTTGACCGGAACGGTTTCCTGAGCTTCATCGCCGCGGACATCGTTCACCACATGTCTACATTCCTTTCGTGGCCCGCGGATGAACGCCGGCCTACGATAGTGGAAAGGGATGCCGCTGACTCCGGATAGCCGCCTGACCTGGATGCTGGTCCGTTTCCCGGAACGTCTCGGGGCGTTGGTGGGACTGGTGCTCTTGGCCCCGCTTCTGGTGCTCACCGCGCTGGCCGTCGCTATCCTTTCGAGAAAGCCTCCACTCATCGCGCATCTGCGAATCGGTTTGGGCGGGAAGCCGTTTTGGGGGTGACTTTGTATATAGTTCCCCTAACTAGAATCGTCCACGTTCCCCACTCCGCCAACTACCAACGCTGGCGCGCGGCGCTTGACCAAACCGACTCCATCGGCCCCGGCATCGACTGCCAGATCGATGCGTTTGCGTAGGAGGACCCCAGTCAGGTGGGCGAGATTGACCAGGTATCGCGTTCCCCGGGGCCTTTTCGAGTAATCCCCGGCGCCGTAAGGGACTGGCTTGCCGTCCTTGCCCACGCTGATCCAGTCAGGCGACTTGGGTACATGTCTGAACCTGTTTTCACAAGCGAGGTTCACCCCTTGAGGTCGAGGGTGGCTTCTTTCACAATCTCATCAATCGCAGCCTCTTGTGTGGCGCTCAACACGGGCACGCTTTCCGCCGCGACCAGTTCGTGCACTTTCGCGGCGGCGCGCTTCTCGAAGCGTTCCAGTTCCAGGCTATCACCCACGCCCCACGGCAGAGCGCCGAAGAACGGCGAGAGCAACTCTTCGTTGCGATAGTGCGAGGCTGTGTGCTCGTGCTGATAGGTATGGCCCTCGAGGGCCGCCTCCTCGATGACGTGGAGCGCAAGCGTCTCCTCGTTGACCTCGATGCCTCGGACGGCGCGGCGAACATAGCGGGCGATCTCGTTGTCGATGACGAGCTGCAGCGGCGAGAAAGTGACGGCGTTCTCAAGGTGACCGACCGTGCCGAAACCAATCGCCCCCGCCATGACCGCAACGTACATCGAAATCGCCTTCTCGACTCCAACCTGAATTCCGGGCTGGCACGCATCCGTCTTGCCTCCGTGAATGCCGGATGGACAGCCATAATACTCGGACACAAGCTGCACCCGCGCGGCGAGCAGCGGCACGCGCTCCGCGCCCGCGTAGCGGAAATTCATCGAGCGCATGTCGCAGTAACCAGGAGTTAGATCAACCGTCATGGTGGCGTTCGGATCGACCGCATATCCCAGCACCAGACCACCCAGGGTTTCAGCCAGGCCGAGCGCGAGCACGCCCGCGGCGCTCATCGGCGCCGTAGCTCCGCCGCTGGGCATCGTGTCGAGGCTCTGGGGCAGGCCGAGTTCAAGATGGGCCAGCATCACGTCAGCCATCACCTCGTCAATGCACAACGGCGAGCGCGCCTCGGCATACCCCACCAGGATTGGATTGCGCCGGTGAGCCTCGCGGCCGCCGGCCACGATCTCGCCCATGCGGGTGATGTACCCGACATCCTCACGCCGGAATGTCTCGATTCCGCCATACTTCCGAGTGGCCTTGACCAGCTCCGCCGCCATCACCACGGGCCGAATTCGCACGGGCACCTCCTGCGCGGCCACCGGCAGGCCCGTGTATGCGATCTGATCGAGTTTGTCAGCCAGCTTCAGCGACTGGCGGACATCCTGCAGCGTGGCTTCGCGTCGCTGACCCTTCATGTCCCAGAGGAAACAGCAGAATCCCCCGGCGCTGACGGTGAAATCCTCGTGAACGCGGAACGGCTGCGCATCGAACCAAACCTGCGAATACCGGACCGACAGGCGCTTGGGCCAGCGGTCGGGATCCTGAAAGTTGCGGCGCATTCGGGTGACGGCAGATTCCACCACCTCAGGCGGGAACTTCACGCGCCGACGATCCATGTCCACGTGGCACCCTGCCGCGCGGAGATATTCCAATGCTTTGCGGTGATTTATCCACATTCCCGTGCGTTCGAGAATATGCAACGCCGACTGATGGATCATATCCATCTCCTCACGGCTCAGATAGCGGATCGGCTCAATGGCTGATGTTTTCACGTTGCATGTCCTCTCATTTGGTATGACCGCGGAATAGGGGTTGAATGAACCACCCGAGCCCACAACGCCGTGGAAACCGGAGCGCCCGCAATGATGGTGGCCAGCTCCCTAATCACCATGAGAGTTGCGACTCCTCAGCGGTTCAAGAACGATCAGGGAATAGATATTGAGTTGCGGGATTTCCAGCTCCGTGGAGGCGCCGGTTGCTGTCAAGGTCCGGACCCGTTCCGCAACACCATCCGGGCTGAGGAGCCTCACCGCGCCGTAGCGTCCCTCGACTGAGACTCTGATCTTGACGGCACGGTGCGGCAGGTAGTTCAGCAGGTGAACAATCATTCGCCCGGTTCTGGGTTGAACGACGACATTATATAGGACTCCCTTCGGAGCCTCCACGCGCACCGGCCCTGGGCGGCCCAAGTGCTTGAGCGTGGCGGCTAAGTCGTCGAGGGAAGGAAGCTTTTCGCGGTAGATGCACGTTGTTGCTGTCGCGGTTTTGAAAAAGGGCGGCTGTAACCGGCTTCTCCCCCGCTCATCGAGTTGGGCGGCATCCGTGGCGGCGAAAAGTGTGCCACCGCCACGAACGTATACTTTCAAAGCGGAAAGCGCGCGGTCCCGCACAGTTTGCGCCGTTAGCAGGGCCACCGCGGAATAGCGTTTCAGGCGGTCCGATGTTAGTTCATGCTCGTACAGCACGTCATAGATTACGTCGCGCGCGCTCAGCCCGTTCAGGAGGCCGATGCCTTCGCTGCGGTTATCAAGGATTACGGCCAGGGTAGCGGCGGAACGGACATCGACGTAGTAATCCTCGTTTTCTCGGGAAAAGCGATTGTACCGTCCGATGGCTTGCCAGATGGACAAGGTCTCTGGGTCCTGGTTCCACAGACCGTGCGCGAAAGCGCCTTCAATGAACAGCTCGTTGGCGATACCAAACATCAGGTTCTCTGCCGTGACCAACTGCTGCCTGGCAGCGGACATCACATGCGTTTCAGCGAGACCGACTTCGCGCTGGCGGCTTTCAATCATCACCGGCTTCCACCCCTCTGAAAGGTTCGAGAATACCCGCATACGGCCGATATTATTGGCGAGCAGGCCGCCTTCCAGGCGGAGCATCGTGTCGCGCTCTACGTTCCACCGGCTGTTGCTCACATTCGCTTCCGAAAAGAGGCCCGCCTCCCCACCCTCTTCTGTCGTGATGCAATTCAGGACCCGGTTGAAGATGAAGTCGCTTCGATGGAGATTGGCCATCAGCAAGAAACCCTTCTTCCGGCTGGCTGCGTACTGGTAGAGGTCCGTCAGAGTATCGCCGATATAAGGGCTGAAACAGTTGTCGTACATGATCCCGTCGGCGCCGGCATCGATCGCAAGATCGATGCGGTTCTTGAGGTATTTGCGCCAGCCGGGCGCTGAGAGGTCCGCCATGTACCGCGTGACGCGTCCCATTTTCGTATAGTCCCCCGCACCGTAAGGCACCGGCTTCCCGTCTGAGCCGACGGCAACCCAACTCCGCGATTCCGGCACGTACTTGTACATGTCCTCCCAAAAAATGTTGGCGATGGACTCGTACGCCATGACGTGGATTCCCTGCCGGTGGCATTCATCAATGTAGGTCCGCAACTGCTCCCTTTGCACACCCTCCGTGGGAATCGAGAAGCCGTTCGAAAAAGTGACCCAGATGAGATTAATGTTAGCCTCGCGCAAGAGCGGGATCGTCCGTGAATCGTACCAGTTCGTCATCTCATAGACATAGTCGGGGCGCGGGGGATTGAAGCCGGGCCAGCCGGACAGAAACGCTTTGGCCGTCTCGATCGGGCCGCCGTCCCAGCGTGAGAAACGAATCCGCCCTGGCTTCGTCCAGTCGGGGACGGAGAGCCGTGAGGGCCCGGGCGGCCAGTCGGAGGGGTATCCACCGGTCAGCGTAGGCAAAAAGTCCTTACCGACACCGACTTGCGACCAAACCGGCGGAGCCACTGCCAGAATTAATGCAAAACGGACCATTGCCAGAATCATGGGAAAGCGGGACATTCCTTGCCTCCCTATCGACGCTGGAACCAGCGTGAATATTGGCGTCGGGGCTCAGTATACGGTTAGCTCCGGAATTTGAAAACGGAAATGCGGGCTCAAAGAGTGGCCCACCTTGTCACACCGTCGGCTCTGTCACATTTGCGGATGCCAAACTGGACTCTGCTCCAAAGAAATGGGGGCCCAGCGACAAGCCAAAAGGCGCGGATTCTCGCTGTTATCGCTTGTAGAACTACGAAACAAGGGGTCGGGTTCCGCCCTGCGGGATCACCCCGGGCGTACCATTCAAGCCGACAAGCTGGCCGCCTCCGCTTCGTGTTCAGCCAAGCGTAAGAACTGAACCGCCCACTTTGATTCCCGAGGAGCTCACAATAACCCGTTGACCTGTCAAGCGATTCTCCTTAAGCTCTGCGCAGTTTCTCCAATAGGTTGACACGTTCCTACGGCGGGTGAAGATGTGCGGCGATGCGGTCGGCATTCGGGCACAATTCCCGACGGGTTGATTACATGCCTTATGGCGTTTGCCTGGCAAATCGCGTGTGATTCCGTCGCGTCAGGCTGCGGCAGCGACGTTGTCTGATATTCGTCCATGTGGGTCAAGTAAGTGGTCACCCTGGTGGTGACGCATTTTGAATTTTGAGCCGTTTTCCTCTGGACACCCGAAAGGCCCGTGCCATAATGGAGGCATGATACAAGCAAAGAAACTCTCGCGTGACTCAAACGAACGAGCGCATGAGGTTGGGCGCTTGCTGACTGGAGAACCACCATCACTGCCCCAGAAGCGCAAAAATCCGGCAGCGGTAGCTCTGGGTCGTCTCGGAGGGCTCAAGGGAGGTAAGGCAAGAGCCGATAAACTATCTGCGGAGGCAAAGCGAGAGAGTGCAAAGAAAGCGGCCAGAGCTAGGTGGGCTCACAAGAATCAGGAAGTACAATCAGAATAAGCGTTCGCGTTACGAACATCACTTGACACAGTAACGGGTAGTGCTATTATAGGATTTCGGAGAGGTGCGTACATATTTCCCGAGAGGAGAGTCTGATGCCCAAGAAGCGTCAGATGTCTGCGGATCAGTTTGCGAAAAGATTTGCAAAAGTGGCGGCAGATTATCTGGAGACGGTTCCTGTCGAAGAGAGGGATAAAAGGATAGCGGCCCTTAAGAGCCGCATTTCTAAATCAGGCCGTGGTATTCATCCCACAAGTTCACGAGACGCTGAAACTCCGGTGATCTGTCTTGCGGCCCGTAGTTACGGATAGCTTGCAAATACTCTCTCTTAGTGCAGTTGCGGTTCAGTATCATCCTGCCGATCTTGGTCAATTCTCTCTTTTGTCTTATCGACACAGACTTTTGAGGATGGCGAGTCCCCCTCGTTTTTTCTTCGGTCATCAGATCGTGCAAGTCGGAATCGTCATACTTTGAAGGCATGTGCTTTGTCACTCTCCATTGTTCTCTCATTCTACGTTCCGCCACTTTCCGTCTTCGCCCTTGACGAATCTTTCCTTGTCCTTCATGCAATAGGCAAAAGTGCCCTCGGGAACATCTGTTCCGGCCAATATTTCGGCGCGCGTCGAAGGGCCATGTAAATTAATGAAATCCGCAATCTCTTTCTTTCGGCCATCACCCTTAGTCCCGCCGCTATTGGTTGCAGCAACTTCAACAGCTTCGGTTTTCTGTTGTTCCTCGCCGCCTTCTTTGCCAACAAACTTCTCCGCCTCCTCAACCAACTCTTCCGTGCTGAGATCGGCTAAAGCAGGCTTCGGTTCTCTGGCCGGTGCTGGAGGATACCAAGCCTCAAGGCCCCAGTTATCCCCAACCTTTACGACCTCACCCTTCTTCTCAAGTCGACTTAGTGCCGTATACACGTTCGTGTAATTCGTCGCGAGCCCTCCGCTTTTCAATCCATCGATCATGTCTGTTGTCGAGCGCGCAGGCTTGCCAACCGTCTTGAGAAATTTCTTGATGGCGTCAGGGGTGGTCATGCGGAAGAAGTCATCCGGCCCTACCTTGCCGGAGGTATTCGAGCTTCCAACCGTCCCACCTAATCGAAGCGAGATACGCTTTTCCAGTGCCTCAATAAGGCCGTTCAGTTCGTCCCTTTCCCGTTTCAATGACTCCAATACCGTCTTTTCCGAATCCGTTGCTTCTCCCATTGAAAACCTCCTCGAAGTGTGCTATAAAGTAGAAGGGCGTTTTAAGAGGGCGGCTTTCACCGCCCCCCCCTCGGCCTGTCCAAGGCCGCAGTTCATGAGGTCATAAACTCACCGCCTTCCACGGACCGGGTTTGAGGATGTCGCTCAAAACAAGCTCAATCCCGGTCCTTACTCGCCATTATATTATACCACACAAAAGACCCACACCTGCAACTTTTTTTTGCGGGCCTTGAACCACGGTCCAATATTTGTGTTGGCGTGCCAAGTACAGCACCCATCAGTTTTAAGCCATTGACTTTTATTTAGTTCATCTTGATTATGTATGTTACTGATTATACAGCACACATGGTTCTTGACAATGCGTGAGCGCTTTGGGATAATCATACTCATGAACAAACTAAACAGACACAAGCAGTCTCAGATAATCGCTGCCCTTGTAGAGGGAAGCTCGTTGCGCTCGACCGCAAGGATATGCGACGTGGCATTTAATACCGTCCTGAATCTGCTTCCTCAGATCGGAAACGCGGTAGCCGATTACCAAGACCGCACGCTCCGAAATCTCAGGTGCAAGCGGATTCAGTGCGATGAGTGCTGGAGTTTCTGCTACGCGAAGGAAAAGAACGTACCCGCCGAAAAGAAAGGGCAGTTCGGATTCGGAGACGCTTGGACTTGGGTGGCGATTGACGCTGAAACCAAATTGGTTCCCTCGTTTATGGTGGGAAACCGTGACCTTCAGAGCGCCCGCATTTTCATCAACGATCTTGCGGGTAGGCTGTCGAATCGAATTCAGCTTACGACTGACGGGCTTCGAGTGTACCTGAGCGCCGTCGAGGATTCTTTCGGGAGCGAGATCGATTATGCAATGCTGTCAAAACTGTACGCTTCGAGCCAGGAGGAAGTGCGTTACAGTCCAGCAGAGTGCGTCGGAGTTGAACGCAAGGTCATTATGGGGCGTCCCGATGCTGCCCACGTTTCCACGAGTTATGTTGAACGCCAGAACCCAAGCATGAGAATGGGAATGCGAAGGTTCACGCGCCTGACCAACGGCTTTAGCAAGAAAGTCGAGAATCACGCCTACAGCGTGGCGCTCTACTTCATGCACTACAACTTTGCGAAGGTCCACGGTACGCTTAGGGTAACACCGGCAATGGAAGCCGGAGTGTCCGACCATGTTTGGACTGTTGATGAAATAGCTGCTCTTCTACCAGAGCCGAGATTCGGCCAGCGTGGTCCGTATCGGAAGAGAAATTCAAAATGAGTCAGTACCGTCACCCTAATTGGCTAGGCGCTCGGGCGTTGATGTGGCGTAGGGGGGCTCCCGCAGAGCGTGATGCCTTCCAATCAGCGAGTTAGCAATTTGGGTTGAAAACGCCTCTTAATCACTAGGTTAGCTGGGGGTCGCCGCGGCGACCGCTTCTCGAGAGCCTGTCCGCCAGCCGGCGGACTCACGGCTCACCATGCTTCACCATAACGCTTCAAACCGGAAGTCATAGCACTAAAGACCGCTTCGCTTGTAGACGCTGACTTCTGCCTCCTCTTCCGGGGTCAACAAATCAGGCAAAACTCCGATTGGCATTTCAGGCTCAAAGGAATCCGATGTGGCCGCGGTCGGGCCTCTGGGGATGGTTCGGCTTGCGGCCGCGATTGTCTTTGCGGAGTACGGCATCAAGCACTAAGGCCACGACGATGACGCCGGCAATAATCAAGATCGCTCCAACTACCGTGATTCTCATTGTTCGTCCTTCCATGCGACGGGGGCCCCGCAATTCTCTTGTGGGGAACGGACTCCCTTGAGGCTTCGGTCAAAAATACTTGTTTCCACCAAGTCTGGTTCGATCCAAAACCCTGAACCCCATGCCGGGGATTTCAGGTGATAGCGCCGTTCCATGTCTTTGACCCTGGTCCAAAGGCCCTCACCGCTCGCGCGGTCAACCAGTCCGTCCAAGGCGGCGATTCCGGGCGGCCCCCGGATGAGGACCTGAATCCCGGACGGATCACAGCGGAAGATCCGAATGCCCGAGGTTGAAACGCTCAGCCTCATCGGTTGATCGCAGAATGGGCATTGCCCCTGCCCGATTGCTTTGCCGAAACGTTTGGCTCTATGATTCACAGGTTCCTCCTTGCGCGGGATCAAGGTACACCCTGTTTTGTAAGGCCCCCCGGCGGAGGACAACCACTCATTGCTTGCGCTCGAAGGAGTTTTCTGGTGATCCCTTCACAAGGGTGGGGGAGGTTTCCTGGCAATACGGCCCATTAAGGCGGGGATTTTCTGCCCATAGAAATTACGCGAATATGCACATTTCTCTTGACAGCGATTTGAACGACGGGCGCGAACCACCGGAACCTCGGGCAGGGGGCAGACCTACACTTCCCGATTCTTACTTGTTCGGCGGCCTCTACGCTTTGATAGATGTTTTTGAGAAATCGTGGGCAGAGATCGGCTGGGAATTAGAACGGATTCGAGGTGCACGAAAGCCCCCGGCCGTGGAGGCGATACGGAGAGCTCTTGAGCCGATTCGCGGCTTGAGCAACCACTATATTTTCTCCCAATTGCTCTTCCCTTCGGTCAGACTGGGGACTGACAGGGAGCTCCGGAAGCTGAGGCATGAGCTGGGTGAAGCCGCGGGTGGAAGCCGAAATGCAGATTCCGCCGTGAGGGAACAGCAGGCACTCTGCGAAGAAAGCAGGCAAGCGGTCTACTTGGCGACCCAGCAACCGAATGAGGAAGTAAGAGGCGTAGCCGAGCGCGAACACGAAAAACGCAAAGGTGAACTGGAGCAGTTGGAGAGGGCTTTGACAGCAGCGAACGAAAGACGCGATTCCTTGCAGAGAGAGCTACAAGAGCGCGCGGCGTTCTTCGCGCAGAATGAAATGCTCGGCTTTGTGAGGGAGAAACGATACGAACTTAGTCCGCGCAATTTGGCAAGAGCCCTTGCTGGAATGCCTTACATGCGGTGGCGACAGTCGATTGTTCGATGCAAGAAGATTCCGTGCAAAATGGCAATCAGTATCAACTACTTAGCATTCCGGGGGATCTCTTGGATACTGCGGCGCGACCGGCCTGAGAAGGCGGGTGAAACTGTGCAACTCTTGAGAGAGGCCATTCCGAAGCTCCCTATGCAACTCTTCAAAAAAGAGGCCAATCCGAAGCTCCCGAAGTGGCGAGATCGGGCACGCAAGCTTGCTGAAAGTGCACAAACCTTCCTCAAAGAAAACTGGCCGCATCTGAAAACGGCGATAGAAGATCAGTGGGAGCACTGCCTGCCTTCACGTAAACTGCCGTATGAGCTTACGGCCTCGTTTATTAGGAACATGAGCAGGCCCACAACCGCTTTGGACCGCATTCTGGCTGCTCAGGATAGAATCGAGCGTTAAAAAGAGCTGACACTTAGGACCGTTGAGCAACTTCCAGAAGTTCGATTGCTCCGCCGGTTCCGTTGTGGTAACTATATACCACCGAGCCCAGGCATGGCGCGGTTCGATGCCCGAAATCAACGAGTGGACATTTGCGGCGGATGTTTGCAAGATGATTCGGGAGATTCTTCCGCCTTGTAATCTGGCCGCGATTTGCCGAGGCGGAAATTAGCAAGAGGCGAATGGACCTTTTGCAGGGGAGTACCCGAAATAAGCGATGTCGGACCTACAAGAAGAACTCGCAAAGCTTGCAGGCGTAGCGCCTAGCCTGAAAGAAGAGGCAACCCTACGCCAATACTTCATTGGTGCACTCGACCAATTTGTGCGCGACGCTAACCTGTTCAGCGTAGACGCGGGGCCTTTGTTTCGCCTCGACGAGAGAATCATTCGAGGAAAGCCAGACTCGCGACTCGGCGCTCTCACATTCGAGGTCAAGCTTCCAAAGCCGAGGGGCGAAGGCTTGCCGGCAGCGGTCAAACAGGCATCGGGCTATATTGACGAGTTTGCGCTGGAGTTCGTCAAGGTTCGGGGAGTGGCTTATGACGGAGTGTCGATTGTTCTTCTGGACGAGCAGAAAAACATCGTGTTCAAGGGAGACGCCCCCGAGGGTGCGAGCTTATTAGCGGCCTGGCTGACCTTGCTTGCCCCCGAGGCGAAGACCCCAGACGACATGGTGTTTCGCTTCGGCTCGGCCTCGCACCTCAGCCGCAATACGATCAAAGTGCTGCACGCCCTCTACGAACGCTTTTCTGCGTCCATTCCGTTTATCCAAGAGGTATACACAATCTGGGAGGCGGTCTATGGGTGTGCTGCGAATATCAACAGGGAGTCTGTCCAAGCTCTGCGACAATCCGCAAGGCAACTCGGAATCAAAATCAAGGGGAAGTCAGACGCCGAGAAGTTTGTCTTTGCTCTAGAAACATACCTAAGCATTCTGCTGAAGCTCTTAGTTGCTCGGGTGGCAGTCGAAAAGAAGCTTGTCACTCAAGAATCCGTCTTTGCCTTAATCGGTGATCCGCCCGGGCGGGAGCATATCCGCTACACCGAACTTTCGTCACTTATTCCGCACCTCGCAAATGTCTTCGAGGAAGATCCCTTCGACTGGTTTATAGACGCCGCGCGCGAGGATCGAACTGCCAAGGAGGCGGTTTCTGAAGTCCTCCGGTGTGTCGCAGAGACCATCGACAACGTGCGCCTTGTGGAGATGGGACAGGATTTCCTGCGTATCTTTTACCAGCACTTTTTCGATACGGCTTCACGGCGTGCTCTCGGAGAGTTCTACACCAACGATGAACTCGTCAAAGAGACTCTCGATGCTGTCGGCTATGATGGCGATCCTGAAAAACGACTCATGGACTTCTGTTGTGGGTCCGGGAATTTCCTTGTGGAAGTGCTTAATAGGCTTAAGAAGAAAGGAAAGCATCGAAAACCCGCTTTGCTTTTATCGGACATCCAGAAGACGGTTTTTGGAGTGGACATCCACCCGCTCGCCGTGGCCATGGCGCGAGTCAACTTCATTATCGCTGTTGCCCCATTGCTTGAGCCTGGAACGGAGCTTCAGGTTCCGATTTTCTGGGGAGACTCCCTTGCAAAGCTGGTGAAGAAAGGCAAGTCGAGGCGGCTCAGCACGTTTGGAGAACCCGTAAACATTAGTATTCCCGGCATGCGCCCGTTCGATCTGCCTGATCCTGAAAAGTTTTCCTGGGAAAAGCTGTTTTCGTTTGCAAAGGACCACATCGGGACCTTGCGCGGACGTGTAGAATTCAGCCGAGTGTGGAAACGCTTCGAGCAGGAGTTTCCGAGAGAAGAGGTTCTTCCCTTCGAGAACGTTCTGGAGCGGTTTATCACGGAATTGGTAAACCGCCACAATGCGAGACGTGATACCCGATGGCTCCCGATGCTCCGCAATATCCTTTTCTTGGAGCGGCAGAAGGGAAAACTCCACTACATCGTAGGTAATCCTCCGTGGGTACGCATACACAATATTGACGAAGAGCTACGAAAGAGAATCAATGACGACTACGCCTACTGTGCGGACGCGGGGTGGAAGCGAGGCTGTGACTTGGCTGGTATTGGGAGAGGGTTCGCAAAGCAGACAGACCTCTGTGTGCCTTTCGTCGAGCGCGCATTTGAACTCTTAAATGAGGGTGGATACTTCTCATTCGTAATTACATCGAAAATCCTGCAAGAGCTATATGCTAACGCATTGCGGCGCGACCTTCTCACACAGAGAACGCTGCTACGTCTCAGCGACTATTCGCTCTACCCTCTTCCGCTTTTCGAAGGCGCTATCAACTATCCGTTGGTGATAAGCGTACGGAACCAAAAACCTACCGCCGATTCGGTCTGTCATGTCCAGATCACTAATTCGCAGAAACAGAAACTCACCTTTGACGTGGCCCCAAAGGAGCTGAGTCTCTTGCCGGACGACCCCGAGTCCCCGTGGCTGATGGCTCCGCCGGAGGTTGTCTCCGTTTTCCGAAAAATGCAGTGCGACGGTCGGATGTTGGGTGAAGAAGACGCCACACGCCCGAGGATGGGGGTAAAGACGGGTGCGAACGAAATTTATGTTGTAGGTGGTCTTGAAGGTACTGACGCCTTAAATGAAGTCATGATAACTATAGAAGGGGGGAGAGCTCTCCGAATCGAAAAGTCGCTACTGAGGCCAATGGTAAGAGGGCGGGACATCAAAGCTTGGAGCTATTCCGTCCGACAGGCCATCATCTGGACACATGACGACAGAACTGGCCACGTTTTAGACTCTCTTCCGAAGCGGGGTAAGGCCTATTTTTCAGAACCCGACACGACTAAAAAACTTGGAAGTCGTGATGACTTCAAAGACGGGATGCCCATTTGGACGATCTTTCGAGTGAGCAAAGAGAAACTGGGCTTAAAGGTAGCATGGAAGAAATACGGCACGGAAATGCAAAGCACGATGTTAGAGCAGGAACATCCCCTTGAATTAACTGGCGGAACGCTACTAATCCCTCTTCAGACAGTCTACTTTATTCCCGTTGAGTCAAGAGACGAGGGCCTCCTGTTAGCCGGTGTGTTCAATTCCGTACCTTTCAAGACCCTTATGATGTCATTCGCGGTTAGGGCACGGGGCGCATACTTTCACTACACTGCCTGGACCGTAGGCCTTGGCTTGACACCTGTCAGCGCCAAGCAAGTCGCGGAATCATGGAAGAGCTATTCGGGGAAGCCGGCATCCCCGGAAGTTCTAAAAGAGATCGTCCGCTTGAGCAAACTCTTGCATGGCAACCTGGCTCCAGCGCAACGGAACAAATATCAGGTGCAGTTAGAGGAGCGTGTCGGAGATGCCTTCCACCTGACACAAGCCGAACTCAGGACTCTAACGAAATACTACGAGTACATGCGACCCCCACGAGAGGAAACTGGCCTCCTGGAAGAAGCCGATGAGGAAGACAGCGAATGAGCCCATCCGGGCGTCGATGACGGAGCGAACGGAGATATGTGGGAAAAGTTCACCCGCAATTTCTTCAAAGACCTCGTCCTAAGAGATTTGGTTGGAAACCACATGTACCTTTTTCCTGTCGATTACAAGACCAAGCAAAAGATGGGCCAGCTCCTTCAGATCGACACAATGTCCCCCGCACTTCTTCGAGGCCGGTCGAAAAAAATCAAAAGCCGTCATTGATTCAAGCTGGTGGCGCAGAGTTTCGCTTCTGTGAAACTCTGCGGCTTTTCGGCGGTTCCCATACCAAGAGCCGCAGAGTATGAAGTGCACAAACTCTGCGGTACCTCCTGTTTGCCTCACCCCAGGGGACAACCCGGGAACTTGGAGAACAAGTGGAAAAGCCGGTCGCGGCGGTGGGGACTGGTAAAGGCGCGCGAACATTGGAAGTGGTCGAGCGTCCATGAATACGCGTTCCGGGCACTGCTGGAGGCGCGGCACCAGCCGCCGTTGCGGACTGACCGCGTGAGGATTCCGCCCGTTGAAAGGGCGAGGATCTGAACAAAAGCCGCAGTCCGTCAGCTGACGGACTGCGCAACCTCTGGTCAGAGCGGGGCTGCGCTGCCTGGCACCACGATCCGGAAAAGCCGCAGGTCCACAGGGCGGGTCCTGCGCTACCTGGCTTCGGGCGGCGGGGAGAACCGATTTTCCTGTTGACAAGGCGGCGAGGCTATGCTAGGCTATGAGGTTGGCTATGCACGTCTGCCGGGCGCAGGCTAACCGGACGGCTGGCCCGGCCTCATCCTCGGCTTCGCAGGAGGTCCCATGGCGCTGCGCAAATCCTCTCGGCTCACCCCCAAACGGCTGGCTGCCCAGCGAGCCAACGCCCAGAAATCCACCGGGCCGCGCACCCCGGCGGGCAAAGGGAAGGCCAAGCTGAACGCGCTGAAGCACGGGCGCTGCGCCCGTGACGCGTCAGACTGGAACACGATGGTGGCACTCGGCGAAGACCCGGAGGAGTTCGACCGGCTCTACCGGTCGCTTCTGGCCTCTCTCGGTCCGGGCGATGTGCTGTGGGCCAAGCAGGTGGAAGACTTGGCCAAGCTGTACTGGAGGCGGGCGCGGCTCGAGCGGGCGCGGGCCGGCATGCTGCAACGCGAGCTGGCTTATTGGAAGTTCGCGGAGGAGCGCCGCCAGCAGGAGGTGAAGCGCGCCGCTTTCGCGCCGGATGAGCGGCTAATCCTGGATGTCTCAGTGCCCCAGCCTGAGGATTCTGCCGCCGGACTAAAACAAATCCTCGCGTATCTGAAAATGCTTCGGGAGCAGGTGAAGGAGCGGGACTTTTGTCCCCGCCAGCGGGTTGTGTTGGAGCAACTGTACGGCGAGAAGCGAAGCTGGCGCACGGCCCTGCTGGGGGATTTGCTGCGCCGCTTCGCCGACACCAGCGACGACTGCTCCACGCCGGCGGGTGAAAGCGAGTACGGGAGGCTGGTGGCGTTGCTGGAAGAAGAGAGCGAGAGCGTGCGAGAAGAATTGGCCTTGCTGCAACGGGAGGAAAAGGAAACGTCGTTGGCCGAGCGGGATGCTTGTCTGGCGCCCGAAGGGAAGCAGTGGAGGCTCCTGCTGCGGCAGGAGAATGCCCTTGACCGCGCCATCGACCGCAAGGCGCGCATTCTGATCAGCCTGCGCGACCGGTGGGGAAAGGACGGGACCACAGCGCAGGCTCCGCAGAACCAGCCCTTGATCCCCTCCTTATGTAAGGAGGGGAAACGGGGCGAGGCGCGAGCCCGCGAGTTGGACGAGAGCGAGGAGCTCGTCCCCAGCCCAGCGGCGGAAGGCAACAATGCGGAATGAAGGGTAGTGTCCTAACTTGGGCGATTCTCACAGGCACGATTCGATGCACGCCCGCGATGGCCGCCGGGATTGAACGGGATTTTTGGACGGTCGGCAATCTGATTGAGACGGCATGACCAATGCACCTTAACGAAAATTCAGGGATTAGAGGGCTAGACCCTGGAATTAGAAGAACTGTGCGGATTCTTAGACAGAATGGCGTAGAAACATTCGAGTCCTGCGATGGCGGACGCGGACACGCCTTTCCCGAGCCGACCATAAGATTCCATGGGAAATACGCGGAGGGTTTCCGGGCTTTGGCAATAGCCCTCCACCATGGATTTCAGGTTTGCGAATTGCGCCGCTACTACACTATTGAAGATGGAGAGCCTGTCGGGCCTTATTGGGAGATGACGCTTATTCTCCCTTCGCGTCCAACTTCGCGCAGTCTTTGCAAAGCGGCTTGCCGCCGGTTCCATTGACGCGATTGTGAGGCGGAATCTCACTACCGGGGCCGCACTTAGTGTTGTCATGATGATGAGGTTCTTTTACCGAGTGCCAAGGATTTGTTTTAGGCATTGTTGACTTCTCCTCTAGTCGAGGATGGGAATACATTGGGGATTATACACCCGTGACCCAGATTGATCAATTAAAAGAGGTGATCTACCGCCTACCTGGGGCGAGAGCCAGGCACGTCGAGAGCGCTCCCGTCAAAGAAGTGTTTCAGGGTAAGACGGTATGGCAGGGAATCGTGGAGGTTTTCGAGCTTCACGGGCACCGGAAAGCGCCGAGGATTTACGCCTGGGCGCATGATACGGATGACCCGAACAAACCGCGACGCCACGTTGCGGTATTACATATTGCCCCTGTCACTTCGGCGGCGGCAGCGGTTAGAGCGGCGACTGTTCAGGAGTTTAGGAGCCTTGAATCAACAGAAGAAAGCTAGAAAAGTTGGCAGGCCACGGCTCCCAAAGGGCGAAGCGAAGGGAAGGATTGTGCCAGTTCGCTTAAGGAACGGCGAAGCGACGTCATTCACTAAGGCAGCCAAGACCAACAAACAGAGTCTTTCAGAGTGGATTCGGGGCACCTTGGATGCCGCAATCACAGGCTAGGGAAACCAAATTAGGACATCACCGAATGAAGAAATCGTAGGAACTCTTTTTTTTGACGAACGAAGCCGGAATGTTATTGAAAACAAAGGGCAAATCTTCAGCGCTCCGCAAACGAAGCCAGAATGTTATTGAAAACAAAGGTTCGAGACCGAAAAACCGGGACCAAAGCCAGAATGTTGTTGAAAACAAAGGGAATAATGTCATTCAAAACGAAGGGTTGAAACCGAAAGCCCAGGGAACGAAGCCAGAATGTTGTTGAAAATAAACGGCGCAAGCCGAAGACCCCGCAACGAAGCCAGAATGCTGTTGAAAACGAAGGGAATAGTGAGTAGGGAGCGGGGAGTAGGAAGCAGGAAATAGGGACCAGGGGACAGGCGATAGGGGGCAGGGAAACATGCATGCCCAGGAACGATCTGAGTTGGGGCTCTTGGGGCTTGGGTCGCGTCGGGCTTTTTGGGAGGGTTGCTTACTGTCGTATTCGATCAGCAAATAGGGGGCACAGATTATGACAGAGGGCGTGAAGAGGCTCGTTGTCGGTGCTTCTTTGGCTTGGTTAATTCTCCTGGTTCTAGGATCCGTTGAGAAGACTTGGACTGGACAAGAGGAAAAGGCGGAAATCAGCGGTTCCAGACCTGTTCCTCGAAGTTGGACACCAGAGCCGAAGGAACTGCCCTCGACGCTCATCGATGGAGATGAAAAGTCATTTGCCCTTTTTGGCCGACCCAGCTTTGGTTCGCCAATTGACTTCGGTCTCGAGTGGCCTTCTCCAATGCGCGTGAACCGGGCAACCATCAAATTCGCTTCTCTCGATGGAAGGGCGTATCAACCCGCGCTTGATAGTCAGGAGCTGCAGTATTGGGATGGCAACGGGTGGCTAACACTGAGGAGTGAGATCACGGTGGATTACTCATCCGAAGCTGTCTTTGCCAGGTACGAGCGGAGCGGCTACGTGACGTGGGCTTACCGGTTTCCTTCGGTCACCACTTCGCGGCTAAGGGTATTGGCGCAAGCCAGCGGGCAGAGTAGGCGATGGGACAGTTGGTGCGCTGCCAGAGATTTCAAAGCCGTGTTCGAGGCGAATGACCAGAGCGCACCAGGCGAGGGCGGTCGAAATCAGGTCATCCATATTGTCGGCCGACGTACCGAGGAGGAGTATACGAGCGATGAGGCCCGAGTCAATTTAGCTTCGGTGCGGTTTGGCGCACATGCTTCCACAAGTGGGGCCGCGAGCCTTTCCTGGCCGCAGCCGAAGATGGTTAACAAATTTGTGGTTTATTCTCCCGCCTTAGATGAGACCGAGGCGCGAACGAAGGGGATAGCAGCACCTAAGGGAAGGCACCGAGCTCCAGAAGCACCGGAATGGCGGGACGGCGAGACCTGGCAGAGGATGCCCGAGTTCAGCGTGGAGCAAACGGATAGCAGTCTGATTTACAAATTCACACCGCTTGCCGTGCGCGGGCTGAGGATTCCCGCAGGGCGAGCACAAAAAATGGAAGCCTATCTTGACACTGACGCAAAGACTTACTTTCGTGGGGTCTACGGCTCCGGGGAAGATGTGCTGATGACCCGATTACTCCGCCATGGAGCGGAGCCCAGTTTCGAGCGCGTGGCAAGTTTATTGCTCCCACTGGACTTTCAAAAGACGGCAATCGGAAGGGTCTCCAACGATGTCGAGACGATAGTTTTGTGGAATGGCACCTTGCTCATGGTCGAGAATCAAAGCGAGCAGAAGAGCCCAAGAGTTGACCGCTGGTTTGCAATGGCCTGCGGCAAGGATGGAGAACTTTTGGGCAGCCGACCGGCAAGTGTGAACAAGCAATACGTCGCAGGGTATCTTCCGGGCGTAGTTACCACCTACCAGATGCAAGGAGTGCAATTTACGGAGCGCGCTTTCGTTACGGCCCCTGATGATCTCGCCTATGTAACCGCACTCGAGTTGGAAGTAAAGAATGAGGGTCTCCGCCCTGTGGACACACAGGTCTCGATAGTCCTTGGACGGCGGATGAGCTCCAGCGACGCGGAGTATGGCGAACATGGCTCGATGCCCCCGAATCCACTGAATTTCGACCCGATGAAAACTGGTTACAACTTTGAATCCGCCACGCGCGTGGTTCGAAACGCCGAGGGCGAGATCGTGCTTTACGCCGACAAGGCGGGAACGTGGCGCGGCACGCCGTGGGAAAACATCCTTTCCTTCCCGGTCAAGCTGGGCGCCAAAGACGCGCACAAGATTCACTTCTTCATCCCCAATGTAACCGCTCGAGAGCAGGATGCGAATAAGCTTGCGGGACTTGATTTCGATCATTCGTTGGCCAAGTTTACTGCTTACTGGGAGAAGACGCTCAGTCAGGGACGAATGAGACTGCGCCTGCCGGAAACAAGATTGAACGGGCTTTATAAGAATCTGTTGGCCCAAGCGCTCATCACCCTTCGTCATGGCAATGAACTGAAGTATGGCGCTTACTGGTACGAAGAATACTTTGGCGTCGAAGAAGGGTGGCCGCTGGTCGCACTGGCTCAATACGGTTTCGACGAAGAGAGCAAGCGTGACGCGGAAATCATGCTCAGCGCCAAGAATATGGACAAGTCGAACTATCACCACCAATATCGGAACGGGCTTGATCCCTGGTACGCGCTCCAGGTGTCCCACTTGCGCGGCGACACGGCATGGTTAAACAGCATTGCCCCGCAGCTCACGGAGGCTGCCGAGTGGACTATCAAGGTAAGGCACCAGACTGAAGGACGTGATGACCTCACTCGCGGACTCTTGCCGAAGCACGCTTACGGAGGTGATATCCAGACCCCGGCATATAGTCTTTATTCGAACGCGACTTGCTGGCGGGGACTCCTGGAAACAGGGCTGGCCATGCGCCAGTTGGGTCAATTGGACCTGGCAAAGAAGTATCTGTCGGAGGCGGCAGATTATCGCCGGAGGATCAACGCCGTCTGTGACCAGATCGTGGATCGGAGCGTCAGTCCACCCTTCCTGCCCATGGCCCTGGAGATTGGAGATCCAACACAGCCCGGTTACAAGCCCCGCGAGAGTGCTTATCCATTTGTTGTCGAAGACCCATTAGGGAACTACTGGAGCCTCTTCACTTCCCTATACCTGGAAACGGGAATCTTCCCAAGTGCCGGAGAAAGGGCGGGATGGATTGTCGATTACCTGGAGAAGAGGGGCGGTTTGCTTGCGGGGCTGGGGCGGTTTTATGACGGCTTAGATCACATTTACGGTTTCGGATATGCACTCACGCTGCTCGAAAGGCAGGAACGAGAGAAGTTCCTTGCGACTTTTTATGCGGTGTTGGCACACGGCATGTCTCGGGACACTTTCTCCTCCCCTGAAGCTGCCGGCGTCTTTCCCTTGCGAGTCAGCAACCTCTCGATGGAGGCGGCGTATCGGGACAATCTATGGCGATGGGCAGCTTATAATCTATACGCGGAGGGTAATCCTGCCTGGGCCAACGCCTACGGGTCGGAGCCCCTGTCGGCGGGCGCGGGAGTGGCATTGCAGTTGCTCCGCAATATGCTGATCCTCGAAGAAAAAGATGAGAGTCGCGAACCAACCGGGCGCTTGATTCTGGCCAACCTCATTCCTCGAAGGTGGCTGGAAGATGGCCAGCAATGGGAGGTGGAAAACGCCCCCACCTACTTTGGTCAACTCAGTTTCTCGATCAGGTCTCAGGTCAAGCGCGGCCGCATTGAAGTCGATGTTGTGCCCCCACGCCGATCTGCGCCCGTCGAGATCGTCATCCGCTTGCCACATCCGAGCGGAGCGTCCATCAAGCGGGTTGAGGTGAATGGACAGGCCTGGACGAGATTCGGTAAAGAGGAGGTCCTTCTTCCAGGATCGGGAACCCAATTCAAAGTTATCGCCTTCTATTGACTGCTGACCGGCCGGAATTAACACGCTGAACTTCAAGGTGGGTGTGCCAGGGATCGACAAGCGTGCGCGGCTCACTTGGCTCATGGGTTCGCACACAGGCTGATGCGAAATGCGTAGAACTCTCAGGACCAATTGGGAGGATGATTCAAGCTGCGGCCCGGCGGTGTTACCGCGTGGAGCTGAACTACTTCTTTCCCCGCTCGCGCTTCTCCGGTTGCAGGCCCGTGCGGCCCAGAACGTGCGCTACCAACGCCTTCGCTTGCTCGGCAACCAACTTGTCGTCGATACTGACAACCTCTTCCCCTTGGTCGTCGGTGAAGTACACGCGGTGGGTATCGTACCGCAAGGGACTCCTCCGCCCGGACCCCCCCATGTAGTAGTAGACCGTTTCGTCTACTGCGCCGCGAAGCGCCGGCCACGGCGTCATCTTCCAGCCAAAGGCGGAGGATTCGCGCAAGCCCGTTGAATCGGCTTCGATACGGTACGTAGCGCGGTGGACCGCAATGACGGTGAATACGCCTGCCACGAAAAGAACCACGGAAGCGAGTCCCACCCGACTCAACAAGCCCCCCTCGCGCGAGGTCCACAGCATCACAAAGCCGAAGACTGCCACTGCCGCCCCCAAACCATATTCGAACACCGGCCAGACGCCGGACCTCGCCGAGACAACTGCGGGCTCATGCCACGGCGGAGCCTGGAAGTTCATCCACTCTCCCGGCGGGCTCACGGGCAAAGTTACCCCGTCGGGCAGGCTGTTCGACGTTACGTGATAGAACGCCCCGGCGAGACCCAGATAGACGAGTCCTAACAGCGCGAGCAGAAACGGAGAGAATCTCACGCCGGCCACGCGCGCCCGTTTGGTGACGGGATCAACCAGGAATTCGTAACGGCGGAAGCGCCGCAAGCCCTCGTCGGTCTCCATCTCGAGAACGCGCTCATCCGAGCTTGGCGAATAAAACCCATCGGAGGGGGGAGGCGTGAACTCGATCCCTTGCTCCACCTTCACATCCGGGCGCAGCGGGTTTCCTAGGCCGAAAACGGTGCCGGTAACCCGGTGCCATTCGCGCTCAGCCCTTGACTTGGCCCGCACCTCAGACCAAGTTTTCACCCACACGCCGACCGCAAGGCCAACCATGCCGAGAATCAGCAATGCTCTCAGGGCCATCGGCAGGAAGTGTAATTGTGGAGTTCCAGGGTGTCAATCCCCGTTAAATCGCGCTTGTATACCGCCCGGATTTCCTGCCGTCCTGCAAAAGTCGCATGTTCATATGGAAGCCAGTTGTGCGATGATAAGCCTTCGTCGAGGGCGTAGGCGGCACCAAGACCGCTGTCGCAGAACTTGAGACCCCGTAAGCCCGGCGGGCATTCGCTGGGAAGGAGGCTTATGGCTCATCTTGGTCGCGGGGCAATGATGCTTGCCCTTGGACTGATGTTAACGGCTGCTCCGCCCTGCGGCCTGCCTGCGCCGGCAGGCCCAGAGCCTAGCGCGCGTTGGAGCTCACTTCGGGGGCCTACGGGCGGCGGGCCGTTTTTCGCGGGGCAAGGCGCAAAACCAGGCATAGAAAGGAGTACATTTAGAAAAATGGCAGACGGTCAACGAATTGAACTCTATACACTGACCAACGGCAAAGGGATGCAGGTGGCGATCACGAATTACGGTGGGGTGGTGGTGAAGCTCATCGTCCCTGATCGTCACGGCAAGATGGCAGACGTCGTTCTCGGTTTCGACGACCTCGATGGGTATCTTGGAACCCATCCTTTCTTCGGTGCCCTCATCGGCCGCTATGGCAACCGGATCGGGAATGCCCGCTTCAAGCTGCACGGAGTCGAGTACAAGCTCGAGGCGAATAACGGCAACAACAGCCTGCACGGCGGATCGCAGGGCTTTGACAAGAAGGTCTGGAAGTCCAGGGAAATCCCAGGAGAACAGCCGGCGTTAGAACTGACTTGCCTGAGTAAGGACGGGGAGGAAGGTTATCCGGGCAACCTCACCGCCACAGTGGTCTACACGCTGACCAACAATAACGAGCTGAAGATCGATTACAGGGCGACGACGGATAAGGACACTGTGGTCAACTTGACAAATCACTCCTATTTCAACCTCGCGGGAGAAGGGAACGGCGATATCCTAAAAACGGAACTGATGATAAACGCCGACCACTTCACGCCCATTGACTCAACGCTGATTCCTACCGGTGAATTACGCAAAGTGGACGGGACACCGCTGGATTTTCGCAAGCTCACGGCTATCGGCGCGCGCATCAATGCGGATGATGAGCAGCTAAAATTCGGAAGGGGCTACGATCACAACTTCGTATTGAACCGCCAGGGCCCAGGACTTGTTCTGGCCGCGCGGGCCGTGGATCCGGGCTCCGGCCGTGAATTGGAGGTTCACACCACGCAGCCCGGAATGCAGTTTTACAGCGGCAACTTCCTGGATGGGGCGGTGAAGGGCAAGAGGGGCATTGCCTATGGCCGTCGCGCCGCGTTCTGCCTGGAAACGCAGCATTTCCCGGATTCACCTAACAAACCCAACTTCCCAAGCACGGAATTGAAGCCGGGTCAGGTCTACCACGAGGTTACGGTCTTCAAATTCTCCGTTGTGAAGTGATCTCAATCGCAACGCGGCTGAGCGGTGGATCGGGAGTCGTTCGGAAAGTGAGCCGCTTTATTCCTCCTCTGGCGCCTCCGGGGACAACGTGAGCCTGGCGCGGGTATCCTGGAGTGGTGCGGGCAGCGCAGACCTCATCCTAGATGTCTGCGGAGCTTCTTCTCGTTTCCCGCGTTCTCGCTGCTTCACGAACCTTGCGAAGATGTCTCACCCGTCCGGCCAAGCCAGGACGCCCTCTCCCCAAGGGAGTGGGCTCCTTTGGTTATTTCGCACCGCCCCGTATTGTGGGGCCGCGTTCTCGCCCGGGGAGACGGCTGTCAGGCGCTTACGGCAAAATATGGGCAAGAAATTGTCGATCCTGCGGAGCGGCTGTTGTGCACTGCCGTTGCTCCGACAGGGCCACTTTTTCTGAGCGCAGTCCCCGAAAAAGCGCAGTCTTTTGCCGACGGATTGGGGCGGCAACTCATTGCAGTCTCAACCCTGCAACCTCTTCACACTTTTCGGAGAGGAGTTACGTTTTTCAACACGATCCGTTGACAGTGCTGCGGTCGCAGGCCACGTCGATGAGGTTGGTACTAACGTAGTAGAATGAGGGTCTTTGATTCTGTGTGCGCTGGCAGTTCGCGTTTCCATCCGGGGCGCGACGGTACGCTGAATCGACTCCACGCGGCAGGTGTCACTGTGTCAAAACAAATCTATAGTGTGCCCGTTGCTCTCCTGTTTGTCAGTTCCGTCGTTTTCTCTGCCGGCTTCCCGTTGACCCCTTACCCCCAGCAGCTTCAGATGGGGCAGGGTGTATTGCATTTGGGTGCGCGAGTCAGTGTCGAGGTTGGAAGCAAAGAGGAAGACGACCGCTTTGCGGCTTCACTCCTCGCCCAGGATCTAAACGCGCTGGACGGCGTCGCTGCCAGTATAGGGCCGAAGGGATCCGGCTGGCCGCGCATTGTCCTCGCGCGGACGGAGAGCCCAGCCGGGAACCGCGTTCTGGAGGAATCGGGGTTGAAACTGCCGACCCAGGCGGAAGAGGAAGGCTACATCCTCGTGGTGACTCCGCGCCAAGCCTCGGTGGTGGCCAAGACCGCTGCGGGAATCTTTTATGGTGTCCAGACCCTTCGCCAGTTATTTCACCCCGCCCAGGACCACGGCGCAGAGGCCCCGGTGATGCAGGTAGTTGACTGGCCTGCCATCCGCTGGCGGGGTGTAAGCATCGACATAAGCCGCGGCCCTATCCCCACACTGGCTTCCTTCAAGAGGGAAATCGCGTTGCTTGCCGAATACAAAATCAACTTGTTCTCGCCTTTTATGGAGAACACCTTCGCGTACCCGAGCCTCCCTTTGGTGGCAGCCCCGGGCGGCGCTATCACCCCGCAGGAAGCGACGGAACTCGTCAATTTCGCCAGGCAATATCACGTCATCATCGTCCCTGAACAGGAGTCTTTTGGGCACCTGCACCTGGCGCTTCAGAATGAACGCTTTCAGGACATGGTCGAAGTTCCTTACGGTAACGTGCTCTCTCCCATGGCGCCCGAGTCCTTCGCTTTTATCGGGAAAATGTTCGCGGACCTCGCGGCCGTCTTTCCGGGACCATTCTTCCACATCGGGGCGGATGAGACCTTTGAACTGGGGCAGGGCCGGACCAAGGCGGATGTCGAAAAGCTCGGCTACGGAAGCGTCTACATCGATTATCTGCGCAAGATCGACGAGAATTTAAGCTCGTATCATCGCAAGATCCTTTTCTGGGGCGATATGGGCGTCAAGCATCCTGAGCATCTTAAGGACCTGCCGCACGATATGATCGCGGTCGCTTGGGGCTACGATGCGCGACCGTCCTTCGCCAAGGAGATAGAACCCTTCCGCAATGTGGGGCTTGAGACTTGGGTCGCGCCGGGGGTGAGCAACTGGAGCCGCATTTTTCCGGACTACGCGGTGGCGCTGGGCAACATCCGCCAATTCGTGACGGACGGGAAAGGATTGGGCGCCACGGGCGTCCTGAACACTGTTTGGATGGACGACGGGGAAGGGATGGTGAACTTCACCTGGTACGGGCTGCTCTACGGCGCCGCGCAGAGCTGGCAGAAGACCGTGGATGATCAGCAGTTCGCGGACAGTTGGGACTGGGCTTTTTACCGCGCCGATGGCCACCACTTCACCACGGAGGTCAAAGACCTGACGGAGATTCACCGGCTGCTCCAGGGTGCGCTCCATACGGACGGCGAAGATAGACTCACCTGGATTGATGCCCTGAGCCCCGAGGGGCAAAGGTTCTACATCCAAATGGAGCCGGTGGCGCACCGGATTCGTTTGGTGGCTGAGGACGTGATTGCGGATCTCATCACCAACTCGCATGCCGCGCGGCGCAACGAGGACATGTTGGGTTACGTGGATTTTGCCGCCCGGCGGTTTGATTTCCTTGGCCAGAAAGCGATCTATGCTAAATACATTCCGGACCTGTATGCCCAGGCACAAGCGAACGTCGCGCATCCCGAGAAGGTAGACGCTGCCCTGGGACTTATCAACGGAAGCGACGGCTTGATCCAGGACATGCGCAACCAAACGACTTCGCTGCGCGAGGCTTACAGGAAACTCTGGCTTGAAGAGAACAGGCCATATTTCCTCGGCAACATCCTGGTCCGGTACGATAGTGAATTGGAACGTTGGGAACGGGCGTCGGATCGCGTGAGGCGTCTGCAGGAGGTTTATCACCAGCCCCACCAGCTATTGCCCCTGTTCGAGCCCTAGGACGCGGCGGAAAAACTCTCCGACATTCTTGGCCGGGCCTCACTCGTCCGGAAACCAGGCAAGTTGACGATAACGCGAGACTCCTTCCCACCTGCCATCTTCCGCGTAAGAAAAGGTTGGTATGAACCCCTTCATGGATCGCTGTAGTGGTTCACTCTTGGGGAGTGGATTGAACACAGCAACTATCGGTGCTCTATCCGGCCAGAGATTCTCGCCTTCGCCCGCCGTAAGGCACGCTTCCTGCTGTGCGCGACGCTAACCAGCATTCTGGCGGCAGGGCCGGAATCCCCTTGTAGACCCAGAAGCCGAGAATTCCCAGCAGTAGGATTCCGGATGGGGCGCCTAAGACACACATGAGGCAAGCCAGGTTGTGGGGCTTCATCTCAACAATCATTTGGGTGCGAGGAGCGCGGTCCTGGCACTCATCGTCGATCATCAAAAGCCAGCCACTTTCCTGACTTCCGAGACTGACACGATACATGGGCAGGCCAACGAAGGCGACAGGCGCCACACCCCAAGCGGCAAATAGCCAAGCGTACGCGTTTATGTTTCGGCTCCGGCATACCCAAGTACCTCATGGCTCACCCATTCCATACCCCCCGCTGCCCACCCTCATCCGGCCTTCCTTGCAGACTGGCGGAGCGTAAGTCGCAGCACGGGCGGGGCTATGAGCGTAGTGAATATGGTCATCAGCAAGATCACGCTATAGATGACGTTGGAGATCGTCTGAAGCCCCAGTCCCACCGCAGCGACAATCAAACCCACTTCGCCTCGTGGCACCATGCCTATGCCGACCCGAAGGGAATCCTTCCAGCCTAGACCGAGTGAACCCAGTCCACAACCAATCAACTTGCTCAGAACAGCCAGCAAACAGATAACCGACGCCATGACGAGAACCCTAGGTTGTGCTGCGGTCTTCAAATTCATTTGAGTACCCAACAGCACAAAAAAGAATGGAGTGAGGAATTCCACGAGAGGGTGAACGTTCTCTCGCAGGTGCCACGACTCGCCGTGTTCAGCCAGAGCCAAACCGGCCAAGAAGGCTCCAATGATCGCGGCCATGCCAATATAGATCGACGCCAACGACAGACCCAGGCAGAGAATAATGGAGAGAATAAACGCGGAATTGCGGGTGCGGAGTTTGGCGACGTTCAGGTGGAAGCGGCCAACCACCCGCGAACCGAAGAACACAATCAAAAGGGAAAAAACCATGGCTTCCACACTCACAACGGCAAGGGACACGTAGTTGATCCGCCCGGACGAGATGCTGCTGACCACCGCAAGCACGATCATACCTAGGATGTCGTCAAGCACGGCCGCCGCGAGAATCACGCGTGCCACGTGCGACGACAGCATGCCCGCATCCGCGAGAACCCGCGCGGTGATGCCCACACTGGTAGCCACCATGGCCGCGCCCACGAAAATGGATTCGACCGGACCATGGCCGATCATCTCCATGTAAAAAAAGCCCAGGGCAAACGGTATGAGGACGCCGAGCGTTGCCACGCCCGTCGCAGTCCAGCCCACCTGGAGCAGGTCTCGGGGCTTTATTTCCAGCCCCACGCTGAAGAGGAGAAAAATCGCTCCGATCTCGGCAAGCCCTTGCGTCAATTCGCTCGGGTGAACGAGGCCGAGCAAGGACGGGCCGAGTAGGACCCCCGCGAGGAGCTCACCGACGACGGAGGGTTGGCGTAATCGTTCAGCTACTTCCGCGAGGAGCTTTCCCCCCACAAACATGAGGAAGAGTTCCAGCAGTAGTTTCCCTGAGCCAGCCATAGCTGTGATCCGTGTCGACCAAAAGGTACGGCGAACCCGAGTTTACAACTTCTGTCTCGAGTACTCCATGCGGTTCGACGCTCCCCGCACCTGAGAGAACATTATGGCCCTCGACGTGGGAGCCCCTATGAACATGCTCGGGGTCCGTCGAACCAGCATGATGCCTTCGACTTCGCATGATATTTGCCCCTCGCGCCCGCAATCAGTTTTGCAGGTCTCGCCAACCATACTTGAGGACGTGAACCAAGGCGCTTGTAGTTCCACGATTTATCTTGACAGAGGAAGATGGCTTTGTCAACATACCAGTAGGGGGTACGGGTAGCCTTTGCGCTCAGTTCGGGACCGAGAAGAGTGACCGCAGTATCTAGCAAGAGGTCGCAAGGAGGGGCGAAGGGCAATACAGGGAAGGCGAACATATGCCCCACATGGAGGAAACATAATGCTGGACCTGAAAGCCCAAGAAGGCGTCGTCGTGCGTTTGCGCCGCATCGAAGGTCAGGTGCGGGGTATCGCGCGTATGGTGGCTGAGCCCCGGCTCTGTGTGGACCTGCTCACGCAGATTGCCGCCGTGCAAGCGGCGCTGAAGAGCGTGGGTGACGAGATCTTGCATTATCACGTCCAGCGCTGCGTTCCCGAATCGTTCTCGCGGCGCCTGCGAAATAGCGAACGGGCGCGGCTGGAAGAGTTGGAGAAAGTATTTGTGCAGTATTGCAAAGAACCGCGGACTTAAGCCTTCGGAGATGAGTCCGTCTGTGGCTTCGGCTAGCCGCGAAGGGGAAGGAGGTGGAATATGGCCGAGCTGTCTCAGGTGAAGCCGGATGCAGGCCTAGTGGTTTTTACTGATCTGGACGGAACGCTGCTGGATCATGAGACCTACTCGTATAGTCCAGCCGAGGAAGCACTGGATCTCCTCGAACGTAAGCGAATCCCCTTAATACTTTGTTCCAGCAAGACACGGGCGGAAATAGAACTTATCCAACTTGATCTTCGGCTGCGCCATCCATTCATCAGCGAGAACGGTGGCGCGATTTTCATGCCCAGGGCGTATTTTCCCATTACACCAGAGGGCGTGCGGAGTGTCGAGGGGTACGAAGTGATTGAGTTTGGCGCACCTTACTGGCAATTGGTCGACCCCCTTCACCGTATTTCCACCGAACTCGGGATTAGAGTTGTGGGCTTTAGCGACATGTCAGTCGAAGAAGTAGCTCAAGACTGCAAGCTCTCCCCTATGGAAGCGCGTCTCGCCAAGATGCGCGAATACGACGAGCCCTTTCGGATCTTGGGTTTCAGCCCGGCGGCCCGAAGTCGGCTGCTCGATGCATTGCACGAAGCGGGGTTGCGTTGCACGAGGGGAGGTCGCTATTACCACGTGACAGGCGTAACGGACAAGGGCCTAGCCATCAGAACGCTGAAGTCGCTTTACGCGCAGGCGTGGGGTACGGTCGTCACAGTGGGATTAGGCGACAGCCTCAATGACGTTTCGCTCCTTCGGGAAGTGGATATCCCTGTCATCGTGAGGAATCCTGCCGCCGGCGCCACCGGGCGTCTTTTCCGCAAGGTTCCCACGGCGCGCCTCACCAAAGCGCCTGGGCCACGTGGTTGGAACGAGGCAATCCTTGAAGTGACCGGAAAGTAGATACCTCAACGACCCGGAATCCGGCTCCCGAGGAGGTGAAATCCATGTCCGACTTTTTCCAATCAGGTGTCATAGCGACGCTTCATCGGCTGGGGAACCGTTCTCCTGATTCACTGGAGAAGGATCTGGTCGAGTTCGCGCGGAAGCAACCCGTCGCCTTGGTCTTGCCGGCCCTCTATTCGGAGTTTGAGGGAGAAGCTATGCCCCGCATTCTGGAAGAGGTCTCCCGAGTGCCCTACCTGAGCCAAGTGGCGGTGACGCTGGGAGGCGCGGACGCACAGCAGTTTGCCGAGGCGCGCCGCCGTGTGGCGGGGGTCCATCCGCACGTGCGCGTGATTTGGAACGACGGTCCCCGCATTCAGAAAGTCTACTCAGACCTCGAGGCTGCGGGGCTGCCGGTAGGTGAGGATGGCAAAGGACGCTCCTGCTGGATGGCCTATGGGTATGTGCTGGCTAGTGGTCGCGCGACGATCATCGCTCTCCATGACTGCGACATTGTTAGCTACTCGCGCGAGATGCTGGCGCGCCTCTGCTGGCCAGTAGCTGATCTGCGCATCGACTACGTCTTCTCGAAGGGCTACTACGCCCGCGTGACGGATCGCATGCACGGCCGCGTCACGCGCCTGCTGATTTCGCCGCTGGTGCGGTCGCTTGAGCGCCTTGTGGGTCACCATCCTTTCCTGGTGTACCTGGACAGCTTCCGCTACCCGTTGGCGGGGGAATTCTGCATGTATGCGGACATGGCGCGCATCAACCGGATTCCAGGCGACTGGGGATTGGAGGTAGGTGTCCTGGCTGAAGTTTATCGGAACTTCTCAGTAAAGCGTGTATGCCAAGTCGATATTGCTGATAATTACGAGCACAAGCACCAGAGCCTTTCCACTGAGGACCCCCAAAAGGGCCTGATGCGGATGACCGTGGACATTGCCAAGACTTTATTCCGAACACTGGCGGCGGAGGGTGTGGTGCTTTCGGAGGGTATCCTTCGTACTCTCCAGGCCCAGTACATTCGCTCCGCCGAAGATACCATCACCCGCCATTACGCAGACGCCAGGATCAACGGTCTGAATTTCGACCGGCACGCCGAAGAAGAGGCTGTTCACGCCTTTGCGCGCGCGCTGCGCCTGGCAACGGAGAGTTTTCTGACTGATCCGCTCGGTGCGCCTCTCATTCCCAACTGGAACCGTGTTGTGGCCGCAATGCCTGACATTTTCGGCCGACTCAATGAGGCTGTAGAAATTGACAACACCTGAGGCAGGGAAAGTTGACTGAGGACATTCTGAAAGAAAGCGTGAAGGACGAGCTCAGCACAGTGGGGCCTGTGGAGATCATCGTCGGCATCCCTAGTTACAAGAACGCCCGTACCATCGGCCACGTTGTGAAGGCAGCACAGGCCGGCCTGCTCAACTCCTTCCCGGATCGGAAGGCGCTGATCGTCAATTCCGATGGCGGTTCGAAAGACGGGACCCCTGAAGTCGTAGAACAGGCTCGCATCGATGCCCATTCACTGCTGCTCGTGAGCCATCCGCTCTATCCGGTGCACCGCCTCACGACGCCCTATCATGGTCTGCCTGGTAAAGGGAGCGCTTTCCGGATGCTCTTTCGCATCGCAGAGGTTACGCAGGCCCGTGCTCTGGCTGTCGTGGACGCCGACCTCCGGAGCATTACGCCGGAATGGCTCAATCTTCTGTTGCAGCCGATTCTGGCCTTGGGGTTCGACTATGTGGCGCCCTACTACAAGCGCCACAAGCATGACGGCACGATTACCAATAGCATCGTTTATCCGCTGACGCGCGCACTTTACGGCCGTCGTATTCGCCAGCCTATCGGGGGCGAGTTCGGAATTTCGGCGCGTTTGGCGGGTCACTTTCTCACTCGCGATGTCTGGAACACGGATGTGGCTCGCTACGGCATCGACATCTGGATGACGACCACAGCCATCGCCGAGAACTTCAAGGTCTGCCAGTCCTATCTCGGTGCCAAGATCCACGATTCGAAGGATCCCGGCTCCGACCTTAGCGGGATGCTGGTACAGGTTGTTGGCTCTGTGTTCAGTCTCATGGAGAATTATGAATCCATGTGGCGCAATGTGCTCGGATCGTTGCCAGCCCCCCTGTTTGGGTTTCCATTCGAAGTGGGACTTGAACCGGTCCCTATCGATGTGCAACGAACATTTGCGTCGTTTCAGCAGGGTGTTCGAGATCTTCTGCCTATTTATGAAAGGGTCCTCACGCCTCAGCAAGTTAAAGACCTCGAAGCGTACGCGGCAGAATCAATTGGGAGGTTCGTCCTGCCGGACGAGCTTTGGGTGGCTCTGATTTACAGCTTTGCGCTTGCATACCATCGACGGGTGTTTGACCGGGAGCACCTCGTAAAATCACTCACTCCACTCTATCTAGGTTGGGTCACGTCGTTCGCCCGCCAAACCGAAAACGAGACCTCTGCTCAAGTCGATGATCGCATTGAGAAACTTTGCCTGGTCTATGAGCAATTAAAGCCCTATTTGATTAACCAGTGGTCGCTCAAGACAGGGGAAAAGAGGTGTGAAGCATGAACCGATTTTGGCAGCAAGCGGTTTTGTCTCCCCTCCGTGAGCTCGGGCAGCAGGCTATATCTAGCCTGTCAAGCCTGATGGGCATGCTAATCCTCGTCTTGTTGGGGCTTGTGGTGGGCTGGCTCGCCAAGGAGCTAGTTTATCGCGGGCTTCGCCTCCTGCGGTTTGACCGGCTTTGTGACCGCCTGGGCGTGGGCCCCGAAATCGAGCGCCTGGGAGTGGCCCGGTCCTGCTCCTACTTGGCCGCCCAGGTGGTGCAAGGGATAATCATCCTTACGGCGCTACTGGCAGGTTTAAATGCCATGCGCAGCCCGTGGACGCAAAATCTGGTCGAGCGGGTCTTCCTCTATTTACCGCACGTACTGGCGGCGCTGGTTATCCTTGTAGTGGGTGCGCTTGCGAGTCGCTTTCTGGGCCGGAGTGCCCTGATTGCCGCCGTCAATGCACGGATGCCATCGGCGCGCCTACTCTCTGCTCTGACGAGGTTTTTTGTGATGACCTTGGCGGTTGTGGCAGCCCTCGATGAGCTCGGGATCGGGCGGACTACGATCATCGTTGCCTTCGCGATTCTGTTCGGTGGCTTGGTCACCGCTGGAGCAATTGCCTTCGGTCTGGCGGCTCGCGATCTGGCCCGAGACCTTTTGCAGTCGCAATTTCGGCCAGGCGCAAAGCAGGAGGCGGAGAATACCCTGCGCCACCTCTAGCGTGCGAACCCGTGGTGCACGACTCTGACCCCTGGCAACTGACTGCTGCCTTCTTTGCTGGGGCACTAGAGAAGCTTTCGAAGACGTCTTTCGTGATTTAACCAATGCGTATCCGTCTCCATCTGATCCTTTCGCTGATTCTCGCCGTCACATTGGTGGCGTTGACTTTTGCTTACTACCAGGTTCAGGCGGAGAAGCGCGGCCTGAGGACCGACCTGGAAAAGCGGGCGGAGATCCTGGCGGAGAGCCTGGAGGAAACCGTTGTGCCCTTGCTCCAGAAACGGTCCCAAAAGGACCTCCTCCGTATCGTGGAACGGTTCGGAAACCGGGAACGGTTGGCAGGGGTGGTCGTTTACAGCGAAAGTGGGTCTCCCCTCGCCATCACCTCCGGCCTCAGCGGGCGGCTGACGGCCCCTCCCGACGCCGTCGCCCTGGCGATGTCCCAGAAATTGGGTCGTGGGGAGTTTCTCACGCTCGGCCAGGCGCACGTGCACCTTTACGTTCTCCCGTTGTATCAAGAGGAGAAGGTCGTAGGAGTGCTCGCTATCTTTCACGATGCGAACCACATTGAAGCTCAAAGTGGCCGGATCTGGCGCGATACCTTCCTCCGCGTATCACTGCAAACCCTTCTCATTGCATTGATCACCCTTCTCATCATTCGGTGGAGCATCGAAGGACCGATCGCCAAGACGGCGGAGTGGATGCGAGAGCTGCGGGTGGGCGGCGCGCATCAGAGGCCGAGTCTCTCCGATAAAGATATCTTCAAGCCTTTGACTCAGGAGGTCACGCGCTTCGTTAAAAGCCTTGAAGCGGCGCGGGCGGCAGCCGAGGAAGAAGCGCGGCTACGCGAGGCGGCCGAGTCGCTCTGGACGGCGGAACGGCTTCGGGTTCACGTTCAGAATAGACTCCAAGGCAGCCCCTTATTCGTTGTCTCCAACCGCGAGCCTTACATGCACGTTCGCCGCGCCAAGTCGACTGAAGTGATCGTTCCCGCCAGTGGTCTCGTCACGGCCCTTGAGCCCATCCTGAGGGCCTGCGATGGGACTTGGATCGCCCACGGCGCCGGTGAGGCCGACCGGGAAACCGTAGATGATCACGGACACCTGCGCGTTCCCCCTGAAGAGCCCAATTACACGCTGCGCCGTGTGTGGCTTACAAAAGAAGAAGAGGAAGGGTACTATTACGGCTTCGCTAATGAAGGCCTCTGGCCCCTTTGCCACATCGCCCACACTCGACCCCTCTTTCGTTCAGGCGATTGGGAACACTATCGGGAAGTGAACCAGAAGTTTGCACGGGCGGTCCTGGAGGAGATGGCCGAAATCGAGAATCCTGCGCTGCTGGTCCAGGATTATCACTTTGCGCTGCTTGCGCGTTTGGTGAAGAAAGAACGGCCCGATGCCCGCACGGCGATTTTCTGGCACATTCCCTGGCCCAACCCGCAAGCCTTTGGCATTTGTCCCTGGCAGCGCGAAATTCTCAACGGACTTCTGGGCGCCGATTTGATCGGCTTTCAGACCCAGGCTCACTGCAACTTCTTCCTCGAGACGGTGGACCAGGCGCTGGAATCGCGCATCGACTGGGAACGGTTTGCGGTGAACCGCCTCGGCCACTTCACCCTGGTGCGGCCGTTTCCTATCAGCGTCTATGTGCCAGAACCACCGGCTGAGTCCAGTTCCGAACTTGGCTCGGTTTACCTCGAACGCGCGGCATTATTCAAGGAACTGGGAGTGCAAGCGACCTTTATGGGTGTGGGTGTGGACCGGGTGGACTACACCAAGGGCATTATCGAACGCTTCCGAGGTATCGAGCGCTTCCTCGAAAAGTACCCGGCTTATCGCGGACAGTTTACTTTCGTACAGATTGGCGCTCCTAGTCGCACACACATCAAGTGTTATCACGATTTGTTTGCAGAGGTTGGGGCTGAAGCTGACCGGATCAACTGGCGCTTCCAGGCGGGCGAATGGAAACCGATCGTTTTCCTCGGTCGGCATCACAGCCACAAGGAGATCGAACCCTATTATAGGGCGGCCGATCTGTGCATGGTCACCTCTTTGCACGACGGCATGAACCTGGTCGCCAAGGAATTTGTGGCGGCGCGCTGTGACGAACAAGGGGCCCTGATCTTGAGCCGCTTTACCGGCGCTTGCCGGGAGCTGCGGGATGCCCTCGTGGTTAATCCGTACGACACGGAACAACTTGCAGAGGCCATACGGTTCGCGCTGGAAATGGACCCCGAGGAACGAAGAGCCCGAATACAGCGCATGCGGCGGATTGTGAAAGAACACAACGTCTATCGTTGGGCAGGGAATCTGATCACAGAACTCTCGGAAATCCGGCTTGATCGTCCCGCCCCCGTTAAGGCGGGCTGACGGAGTTCGATTTGCCTCTAGCCGCGGCCGACAGCGATTACTAGAGCGGAAGAAGCACGCTATGTCAATGAAACGGAAACAAGGTCCCCCAACGCATTTGACTGGCCAGGGCCTGAAAGGTTGGAGGCGGGCTCCGCGCGCCGCCAGCCGCCGCGGTTCGCGCCACGTGTTTGACCGTTGGTGTGAAGTCGCTCGGTGCCTTCGAGCCGCGAAGCACATTGCGCTCCTGCTCGATTTTGACGGGACCATTGTTCCGATCCAACCCCGCCCCGAAATGGTCCGCCTCGGCTTACCAACCCGTCGCCTCATCGGGCGGTTGGCGAAGCATTCGCGCGTGACCGTGTGCATCGTCAGTGGCCGCCGCCTACCCGATCTGCGCCGACGCGCCAGGGTCCCGGGAGTGCGCTACGTCGGCCTGCATGGATGGGAATGGGACACGAGGACGGCAGCCCCTTTGGAGGACGAATTTCTCAAAGAGGCGAAGCGCTTACTCGAAGAACGGCTTGGCTCCCTGGCGGGCATCCGTTTGGAGGACAAAGGGATCAGCCTTGCCGTGCATTATCGTGGTGCGACAAATGGCGTGGCTCGCCGGGCGGGTATCATCTTGGACGAGACCCTCAAACCATTCGGACCGCATCTTCACGTGCTCAAGGGGGAAAAAGTTTGGGAAGTGCTCCCCCCAGAGGTTGAGGGCAAAGGGAGAGCCGTCCGCCTTCTGCTGGCGGAGCTTCCAGGCGGGACGCTACCAATCTATGTCGGCGACGACGCGACGGATGAGTCAGCGTTTGCGGAGCTGCGCCACGGGATCGCAGTGCGCGTGGGCAAACAACGCGGCAGCAAAGCCCCCTTTTATTTGCGCAACCCGGATGAGGTTATTGTTCTTTTGCGGAGGCTGGAGGCCGAAATCGAATGAAGACTGCCGAGCGCCCATTCCAATTCGTGACCGCGTCTTACCTGACCCGTATTGGCAACTGCAAGGCTGCTAACCTGGCTGAGCTGGGCGAAGGTTTGGAAAAATCTAGCGACGCGTCAATCTTCTACCACACCTTCCAGACTTTGAGCCGTCACCATTTCCTCACCGAGGGCTTCTCGAACGATTTTGCGCAGTGGGTTCTGGCAGCCTGCAACCGTGCGGAACTCGCCGAGCAACTGGCCAGCCTCGATATTCGCGACTATCTTTCTCTCGCCGAGCTTCGCAGTGATCTCCTGCGCATCGTCGCGGAATATTGCGCAAACAACGCCCGGTATGCTCTTCAAGAAGCTTTCGAACCTTTCTTTTTCTGCGAGGCCATCGAAGTCGCGGTGCCGTTGGGCGTGGAAGCGCGCACTCTGGAGGAATTTCGGGCCGGTTTGGAAAGGTTGAGCCACGCCTCTTTTCACTACCATTTCATAGCCTCCCGCCTCCGATTGCACCTGCGGACCAACGACTTTTCGAACTGGCTGGAAAACAGCCTGGGCCTCCACGCCTTGGCGCAACGGGTCAATCGAGCGGACATTTATACGAACACGCTCGACAGTGCCCGGGCGAAACTTGTCGCCCTGGTGAACGAGGAGCTTACTCGATGAGTGGCGGCATGCCCATCCCGCGTCTGATTCATCTCGACGACTACACCTCCGTCCTCGGCGAACCGGATGTGGCTGAGCTGCGAGCTCTGGCTGCTCGCCTTCAAGGTCGCACCGTGCAAATGGTCAACTCGACAGCCGTCGGCGGAGGCGTCGCGGAGATTCTGACCCGCTTAGTCCCAATTCTCCAGGAGTTGGGCCTAGCCGTCCGGTGGGACGTCATCACGGGAGGCAACGACTTTTTCGAAATCACCAAGGCGTTCCACAATGCTCTGCATGGGGGGCCTTACGAAATGCCTCCCGCTAGTTTTGAAGTGTTTCTCGCATACAACGAACAGAACGTCGCCCGCCTGCAAATGGAAGGTGAGTTCACAATCATCCACGATCCTCAACCCATTGCCCTCGTCAAGGCTCGCCGCGACCGCTCCGGACATTGGGTCTGGCGCTGTCATATCGACTTGTCTCGGCCTGACCCAACCGTGTGGCAGTTCCTTGAGCCCTGGGTGAATCGTTATGACGGGGCCATTTTCTCTTCCCCTGAGTTCTCGCGACAACTCTCTGTCCCTCAGTACCTCTTCTATCCCTGCATCGACCCGCTGGCGGAGAAGAACCGCGAACTGGAGCCCGAGTCCGTCAGAGGAATTCTGGAACACTTCAACATCGATCCCAACCGTCCTATCCTCACCCAAGTTTCGCGCTTTGACCGCTTAAAGGACCCTCTGGGCGTGGTTCGGGCCTACCGGATTGTGAAGCGATATTTCGACTGCCAGTTGGTCCTAGCTGGCGGTGGAGCGAGTGACGACCCGGAAGGTAACGCTGTCCTGGCGGAAGTCTCGGAAGCAGCCCAAGGCGATACCGACATCCACATCTTGGATCTGCCTCCCTGGAGTGCGACTGAAATCAACGCGCTGCAACGAGGCTCCACGATCGTCATCCAGAAAAGTCTGCGTGAGGGCTTCGGACTGACGGTTACAGAGGCACTGTGGAAGAAAAAGCCCGTGGTCGCGTCCGCAGTGGGCGGAATACCCACGCAGGTGATTCACAAACATACGGGTCTGCTTGCTCATTCTGTGGAAGGTGCGGCTTATCAGATTCGCTTCCTGCTCTCGAATCCGGCCATCGCCTCGCGCCTGGGGGAGCAGGGTCACAAACATGTTCGCGAGCATTTTCTTATTACGAGCAACGCAAAACGTTACTTGACCCTATTCTTGCATTTGCTCGGGAATCCTTGAGAACTGCACGGGCATGCTCTTGCGATGCACTCATTTTGAGATGCGAGATTCTTGTTTGTAAGTACCACGTGATTTTTGGAGGTGCCGCATGAAACTCAATGTGAGAGCTTTAGCCTTCGCCGCTGCCTTGGTCTGGGGAATTCTAGCGATGCTGTTGACCGGCTTAGCCAATTTGATATGGCCCAGCTACGGTCGGGAGTTCCTTCAAGTGATGGCCTCTGTTTACCCGGGCTACCACGCCAGCCGCAGCTTTGGCCAGGCAGTCATCGGGACACTTTACGGGCTGGTGGACGGCGCTGTCTGCGGCGTTATTTTCGCCTGGCTATACAACATGTTTGTTGGGGAGATCTAACAATCCTCCAGCCGAGAGACACAAAACCCTGAAGTAACGCTCGCATCATCTGGGGCGCGCAGAACAGGCTGAGCGGACGGCCCGGGCTATCGCCTAGCCTGACTTGGATTGGGGCCCGAAGGCGCGTTATCTAGAGTCTGAACAGACCTTGCAGGAGAGGAGGCGCCAGGACAGGCGCCGGAAAACCTAGCTTGGGTGCGTCCTGGCCCATGAAGCCATGATAGAGCCAGATCCAATGCCAACCACACGACAAAAAACTGGCGAATCGAACGCTTCAGCGGTCGCCGGTGGTGCTGAGGAAAGGCTTGAAGCCTCAGTCGCAGGGCTGAGTCAGGCGGAGGTCACGAAGCGCTTGGCTCAATACGGGTTTAATGAGCTACCTGAGAAGAAGGTCAACCCTTTCCTTAAGTTTCTGTCCTATTTCTGGGGCCCCATTGCCTGGATGATCGAGGCCGCGGCGATTCTTTCTGCCATCGTGAAGCACTGGGAGGACTTTGCCATCATCATGCTCCTCTTGGTCGGAAATGCCGTTGTCGGATTCTGGGAGGAATACCAGGCCGGGAACGCCATCGCTGCGCTCAAAGCGCAGTTGGCGCTCGAAGCACGGGTGAAACGCGACGGCGCGTGGACCACTGTCCCCGCGCGAGAACTCGTCCCAGGGGACCTGATCCGGCTGCGCCTCGGAGACATCATTCCGGCGGATGCCCGACTTCTGCAGGGTGACCCAATCGATGTGGATCAGTCAGCGTTGACGGGTGAATCTCTTCCGGTGACTCACAAGACAGGTGAAACGGTCTATTCGGGTTCGATCGTTAAGCAGGGCGAGATAGAGGCGCTGGTTCAAGGCACGGGCAAGAACACGTACTTCGGAAAGACTGCAAGCCTGGTTGAAGAAGCCCATACGGTCAGCCACTTTCAGCAAGCGGTCTTGAAGATCGGCGACTATCTTATTGTCCTCGCCGTGGTTCTCGTGGTCCTGATTCTGGCGGTGGCGCTCTTCCGCGGCGACAAGATGATGACCACTCTGCAGTTTGCGCTGGTTCTAACCGTAGCCGCGATTCCCGTGGCCATGCCCGCCGTTTTATCCGTGACCATGGCGGTGGGTGCTCGCGTGCTCGCCGGCAAGCGGGCCATTGTCAGTCGCCTGGCCTCCATCGAAGAATTGGCCGGTATGGACGTGCTTTGCTCGGATAAGACGGGCACGCTTACGCAGAACAAACTCACTCTGGGTGAGCCTTTCACGGTCCCTGGAGTAACCGTTGACGAGGTCATACTGGGCGGCGCGCTGGCTTCACGCGCTGAAAACAAGGATCCCATCGACCTCGCAGTGCTGGCCGGGGTTAAGGAGGGGATGCACCAGGAAAGTTATCATGTGACCCACTTCCAGCCTTTTGACCCCGTGCACAAGCGTACGGAAGCCACGGTGACGGGCCCCGACGGTCACGCCTTCAAAGTCACGAAGGGAGCCCCTCAAGTTATTCTCGCTCTTGCCGCCAATCGCAACCAAGTTCAACCGCAAGTCGAGAAGGCGGTGAACGAGTTTGCCACTCGTGGCTTCCGTTCCCTTGGTGTGGCCCGCACTGATGAACAGGACCAGTGGCAGTTTCTCGGCGTGCTTCCTCTCTTCGACCCACCGCGCGAAGACTCCAAGAGCACGATTGATACGGCGAGGCAGATGGGCATCAACGTGAGAATGGTGACCGGCGACCAGATCGCCATCGCTAAGGAGACGGCGCGCCGACTGGGCCTGGGCGGCAACATTCTGGATGCCTCCCTGTTCGGCGACACCGCCCACCACGAAGCCGGGCAACTCGCGGACGCCATCGCGTCAGCCGATGGTTTTGCCCAGGTCTTTCCCGAACACAAATACCACATTGTCGACGTCCTTCAGCAGCGGAAGCACATCGTGGGCATGACCGGTGACGGCGTCAACGACGCACCAGCGCTCAAGAAAGCCGACGCCGGCATCGCGGTCTCCGGCGCAACGGACGCCGCCCGCGCCGCGGCGGACATAGTTCTCACGACACCCGGCTTATCGGTGATCATCGACGCCATAAAAGAGAGCCGCAAGATTTTCCAGCGCATGACCAGCTACGCGATCTACCGCATTGCGGAGACGATCCGAGTGCTCCTGTTTATGACGCTTGCTATCCTGATTTTCAACTTCTACCCCGTAACCGCAGTGATGATCGTGTTGCTGGCATTGTTGAACGATGGCGCCATATTGTCGATTGCCTATGACCGCGTCCGCTATTCGAGCCAGCCTGAAGCTTGGAACATGCGGATGGTGCTGGGTATCGCCACGGTGCTGGGCGTTGCAGGTGTCATCGCTTCGTTTGGACTTTTTTACCTGGGTGAACGCCTTTGGCATCTGAGCCGGGATACCATCCAGACTCTGATGTACTTGAAACTCTCCGTGGCTGGCCACCTGACGATTTTCGTTACACGAACGCGAGGTCCGTTCTGGTCCACCCGGCCAGCCCGGGTGCTGATGGGGGCCGTGCTGGGCACGCAACTGGTAGCAACGTTGATTGCCGTCTACGGGTTGTTCATGACTCCCATCGGCTGGAGCTGGGCATTGTTGGTTTGGGGCTACGCTTTGGCGTGGTTCTTTTTCAACGATCGGGTGAAACTCGTCGCCTACCGAATCTTCGAGGCGAATCATTCGGGGATACTGACGAAAGCAGGCACTCGTCACAAGCCCACGTAAGTGGCTTGTTGAATCGACGTGGTCCGCTTCGTCGAGTCGGATGGCAGCGACCACCTTACAAGAAAGGGGAATCAAATGACTTTGTCAGTCAGATCACTGGCAATCGTATCGGCATTGCTTTGGGGCGGTGGCGTTCTGTTTGTTGGGCTTGTCAACCTGGCGGCACCGTCTTACGGCACTGCTTTCCTGCAGTGTGTAAGCTCGATCTATCCCGGTTTTCATAACGCGCGAAACTTCCTCGACGTCTTGGTAGGCACGGGGTACGGTCTCGCCGACGGCGCGGTAGGAGGGATGCTATTTGGTTGGCTATACAACTTCTTTAGCAGAGGTTCGCGCGGTGCTTGACGGCGGCGAGATCCTTTTCCTCAGTCGAGTCTGAGAACCACGCAGGGTATTAAGGGCAGGTGGAGGGGCGATGAGAATTCTGCTCGCGCTGGATGATTCCAAGTGCTCAGAGGCTGCGACGAACGCATTGATCGCCCAGGTTAGAACGAAGAACACAGAGGTGCGCCTGCCCCATGTTGTCGAACCCTTTCCTGTGAGTCTGGCGAGAAGGATGGGCAGCCGGGAATCACCTGACTTCGTTGCGGCGCGATCGGAGCGGCGAGCGCGCGCCAAGGAATTGCTGGCGCGAGCCGCAGAAAAGCTCCGCTCCGCTGGCTTCAAGGTGACTGCTTTAGTCAAGGAAGGCGAAGCAAGAAGCGTCATCCTTGACCACGCGGAGACATGGCACGCCGACCTGATTGTGGTGGGTTCCCATGGCCGAAAGGCCCTCGATCGCTTCCTGATTGGAAGCGTATCGGAGGCTGTAGCCCGCCACGCTCGCTGCTCCGTTGAAATTGTTCGGATTCACGCTGTACACTGAAAGCCGGCCGTCAGGGAATTGCAGGCGTCGGGGACTCATCGCAAGAGCGTCCCCGGAGGCTTCTGCACGCAAGGGAATCAGACGCGCCAAGAGTACCTCATGAGCACGAACGTCGCGGTCGAGTTTTTGATCTGGATGCTGATTGCGGCTTCGGCCATCGCGGTGGTCGCTAATCGTCTGCGCATCCCTTACACCGTCGCCTTGGTGGTTGGCGGATTGGCCCTCGGTTCCTTTCACGTTCCCCTCGTGGATGACATCATTCGCCGGGAGCCGAGTTGGCTGACGCCGAATGTCAGCCTCATTATTTTCCTTCCCCCGCTGCTCTTCGAGGGCAGTCTGAAGATTCAGTTCCGGCACCTTCGGGAGAACTTGCTGCCGATTCTGCTGTTGGCCAACGCGGGCGTACTTGCCGCCACGGTGATTACCGGCCTCGCGGTGCATTGGGTCATCGGTTTTCCTCTTCTGGTCGGTCTGGTTTTCGGTGCGATCATTTCAGCGACAGACCCAATTTCGGTCCTGGCGCTCTTCAGAGATACGGCAGTCGCCAAGCGACTTTCGATCCTCGTGGAGGGCGAGAGCTTGCTCAACGACGGGACGGCCGCCGTCTTATATGGGATTCTGGTCGGTGCCGTCATGACCGGAACGCTGAATGTGGTTACGGGCGTTGGAAGCTTCTTTGTCGAGGTCCTTGGGGGAGCCGCGGTGGGGCTGGGTTTGGGGTATTTGGTCAGCAAGATAACGGGACGGATTGACGAACCTGAGATCGAGATCACGCTGACCACGATTCTGGCCTATAGCTCATTCCTCGTGGCGCAATCTTTGCATTTGTCAGGTGTGATTGCCACCGTCGTGGCGGGTCTCATGATCGGAAATTTTGCTGTTCCGGTGGGGATGAGTCCCCAGACGCGAGTCTCGCTGTGGTCCTTTTGGGAATATGCCTCCTTTGTCATGAATTCGATCGTCTTCCTGATTATCGGATTGGAAGTACATTTGGATGACCTGATCCGGTCCTGGAAACTGCTACTGCTGGCAGCCGGAGCGGCACTGCTGGGCCGGTCCCTATCGGTATACGGGCTGACTCCCATCAGCAACCTGTTCACGGAAAGGATTCCCTACCGATGGCAGCACATCATGGCGTGGGGCGGGATACGGGGTGCCCTCTCTCTGGCCTTGGCGTTGAGCCTGGATCGTGCCTTTCCTTACCAGAGCCGCGTGCTGGCTGCCACCTTCGGCGTGGTCGCCTTCAGCATTGTCGTTCAAGGTCTTACGATCAAGCCGCTGCTCGCCGTCCTGGGGATCGGAAAGACAGAGGAAGATGATTACAGGATCTCCCGAGCCCGTCACCTGGCGGTCGCATCGGCACGAACAGAGCTGAACAGCATGTTGGAACACGAACTGATTTCGGCACCCACCTAAGAGGCTTTGCGGCGAAACCTCGATCAAAGGGCCGAAGAGGCCGAGAAGAGAATCGCGGAAATTTATGCTCGGGATGAATCGCGTGCGGCAGACGAGGTGCGGCTGGCCAAAATGCGGCTCATCGCCGCAGAGAAAAGTTCCATTGGGAAGGCTCTCCATGACGGCCTGATTTCCGCGCGGGCGGCGGCGAGGCTGTTGGAAGAAACAAACCACCGATTGGATCAACTTGTCTCTGCCGACAGAGAAAAGTAGTTGGCAGGAATGAAGAAACGAATTTTCGTTCGAGGGATCCGACCCAGTTTGCACGGTTAGTAGTCAGGAAGATTTAGGGCAAACGCGGATACATTTGACCTGTAAGAAGGACCAAGCCCATGGAGGTGAAGTGTATGCCACGACTCAAATCAATCCTCTGTCCGATCGACTTTTCAGAGTTTTCGGTCAAAGCCTATGACTACGCCCAGTCGCTCGCCTGGCATTACAAGGCCGAGTTGCTGGTGCAGCATGTCTTGTATTCGTTTCCCGCCTTTTATATTGACGCGGCGTATAAAGAGACCTGCCGAAAGCTCCGGACCGACGCCTTGCGAAAGCTCCGGGAATTCGCAAAACGGCAGACGCGGACAAAGGTGCAGCCGCAATGTGTGGTGCAAGATGGTATAGCTTCAGACAAGATCCTCTCTTTCGCTGAAACGAAAAGGGTGAATCTGATCGTGATGGGGACTCACGGCTTGCGAGGTATTGACCGCCTGATGCTCGGGTCCGTCACGGAAAGGGTCTTGCGAAAAGCCCGATGCCCGGTATTAGCGGTGCGAAAGCCCATACACGATTTTGTATCTCCCGAGGGAAACGCTGATCCCATCAACCTCAAGAGCATTCTTCTCTGCATGGATTTTTCCAAGCACGCTCAGCGCGCTTTGAATCACTCATTCTCCATCGCGAGGGAGTACAACGCCGAGGTTACTTTACTCCACGTGTTGGAACACCTTGCAGGTTCGGCGGACCTCCAAAGCGCGACGGTGAAGGTGACGAAGGAGCTCAAGAAATCGGTTTCACCTCAAGCGCGCAAGTCTTCCCTCCTCAAGTTCTTGGTGCGGATTGGCAAGCCCTACCAGCAGATCATTGAGGTCGCTCTGGAAGCACAGGCCGACTTGGCGATTATGGGGGTTCGTGGCCGCAATTCCCTAAACAGTGCACTCTTTGGTTCCACAACCTACCGGGTGATCCAGCTTGGCCCGTGCCCGGTGCTTGCGGTCCACACTTGAACTCAAGCGAGCTTGAAAACCACTTCAAGAGTGTGAACGGCAGACAGCGGACGTGCGACATTCCACCGAGAGTCCGCCGACCGCATAGGAGAAATTCTCAAGGGACGGCGAGCCGGGATGTCACTCGCGAATAACCTGAAGTACGGACTCGACGACACCGGTCCTGCTAGCGTCCATGACCCGGCACAAGCCGTTGGGGAGCCTTGATGCGCGTCGAACGAGCCGCCGGACAAGCCGGTTCGTAATGGAGGGAGATTCCTGGGATTCCCATGATTCGCAGGAGGGACGGAGATGCTAACGCGTTGGCCTGAGCGAACTCCTTCGGTAGGCTTCGATCTGCCTGTCAAGGTCTTTTTCCATTGTATCCTGTTGGCCATGGTCGTAGGGCAGTTGACGCCGAGGACAGTTGCCGGCGAAGAAAGGCGGCACTTGGCACGCGTGCGGTCGGATGACGGTGCGTCCGAGGCAAGTTTCCGCCGCTCAAAGTCCGTGGCCGCAGAGGAAGGTACGACGTCGAGGGGGTTTTCGGCTAGGGAGATGGTTCTGCTCCAGCGAATCGATCAATTGGAGCGGCGCGTTGCAGCCCTAGAATCGCGGCTGGCAGTGGGGGCAAGCGCCACGCCGCCACTTGACCTTCCGGCCAAAAGTCAGGAGGAGCGGGCACCAGCTCAGAATCTTGCGGAGCGTGCGGATTCAGCAGGGGGAAGCTCCACACCGGCATTGCCGGGGGGCGTGAAGATGGGAATTCTCCTGGATGGCTATTACGGGTATAACCTCAACCGGCCCGTGGGGCGGATTAACCTGCTCCGTGCCTACGATGTTTTAAGCAACAGCTTCAGTTTAAGCCAAGCGGCTGTGGTTATCGAAAAACCCCCGGACGTGGCGGCCGGTCGCCGTATTGGCCTCCGCTTGGACCTTCAGTATGGCCAGGCCACCGAGACCTTGCAGGGGAATGCTGCAAACGAGCTACGCCCGCAAGCATATCGGCCCATCTTTCAGGCGTATGGAACGTATGTGGCCCCTGTCGGCAGAGGTCTGACCGTGGATTTCGGCAAGTGGGCAGGCGCTCTGAGTGTGGAAGGAAACTACTCGAAGGACCAGATGAATTACTCCCGGTCGTACTTCTACACGTATTCTCCCTTCTACCACTTTGGATTCCGAACCTCCTACGAGGTAAACGACCGTTTGAGGATCGAGCACTGGCTGGTCAACGGAGCCCAGCAGAGTGAGGATTTCAACGGCTTCAAGTCGCAGGCAATCCTGGTCACAGTTAAGCCGAGGCGAACATTGTCGTGGAACGTGAACTACTACACGGGGGTCGAGGGACGAGATAGCGTCCCCGTTCTCAACCCAGGATTCGCATCACTGCCCACCCAGCCGGGCCTCTCCACCGATGTCATCCGGCCTGCTCCACGCGGACGTCTGCATATTGCAGACAGCTACGTGCTCTGGAATCCCACGGGACGTCTGACGTTGGCGGGACAGGGATTCTACGTCGTCAACCGGGAGCAAACCTTTTCGCCGCCATCGCGTGTTACAGGAGGCGGTGCATGGGCGCGGTACCAGTTCACGCCGCGCTTCAGTTTGGCCGGGCGGGCGGAATATCTCTCCGACCGCGGCGGACTCTTTAGCGGCGTGCCGCAGGCTCTGAAAGAAACCACGGCCACGGCAGACTACAAGTTGGCAGATGGATTCCTTATCCGGACCGAGTGGCGACGGGATTCTTCCAATCAACCTTTCTTCCTGACGAACTCCCCCGGCGTATTGAGGCACCACCAGAACACGGCCACGCTCGGGCTGGTCTGGTGGTTTGGGAACAAACAGGGAACCTGGTAAGAGTTAGGCCTGGAGCTGTCGGGACTCCAGGGGCGTGATACCTGCGAATGGAAGCGAAGATAGGGCATTATGGGCAGAACAAGACAATAAGCCGGCTTCTGGGGGCCGCGAAAGCCCTGATTCACAAGTGGGGCTGGATTGCGAGAGTATTCTTGGAGGAGGTTAGCCATGAGGAAACTTCGACCGATCGCCTTCGTAGTGAGCTTGGTGATGCTGTCGATCACCGCCGCCGCACAGGAATCGCGCCCCAGCGCAGCGGTGGAGATAGGCGGCAGAACTCTGTTTGTGCTACATGCTGGAGTGGGTAGTTTCGCTGCTGAGGAAAGAGCCCAAGCCGTAAACGAACGCCTCCGCGCGATTCTGGAGTCACGGCTGGCGAGAATCGAGGTGGGGGTAGAGAGAAGCGATATGGGCTTGAGGGTCGTTAACGCGGGCAAACCCATTATCGCCATTATGGAGGCTGACGCGCAGGCGGAAAAGGTCAGCGCGGACGTCCTCGCGGGTCGGTGGGCGCCGACAATCCGGGATGCCTTGTCGAAGGCCCGCAGTGAACAATTCCAGGCGACTCTGTGGCGACGCATCCTCATCACGGGAGCCGTACTGGCGGGGGCATTTCTGGCTTTCTTGATCTTTTATCGCGGCCGGAAGCGCCTGCTGGCCTGGGTGGAATCCCGGCGGACACGGGTTCCGGAACTGCATTTCCGGGGTCTTGTCCTGTTGTCTGCTGAGCAGCTCTACCGTGGTATCGTCCGCGCGTTGTGGTTAGTTTACGCCGGCGCGCTGATTGTTGTTGCCGGAAGTACGCTTCTGCTGGTTTTCCAACAGATCCCCGCCACCCAACAGTACGCTCGCCAGGTGTTGCTCTGGATTTGGAATCCACTGGAAAAGATCTTCTGGGGAGTGGTGGGCTACCTTCCCAACCTCTTCTACATTTTGGTGATTATTGCGGTGACGCGGCTTGTAATTCGAGGGCTGAGTTTCATATTCGAGGCGGCGGAGCGCGGCGTTATCAGCCTGGAGCCCTGGATCCATCGTGACGTTGCGAAACCGACGAGCCTAATCCTCAAGGCATTCCTAATCGTGCTGGCGCTTTTCTTTATCGCTCCCCTGATCCCGGGAACTGGCTCAACCGCAGCTCAGGGCATTACCGTGTTGCTCGGACTGATGGTGTCGTTCGGCTCCACTTCGACGGTCGGCAATGTGATTGCTGGGGTGGTTCTTACCTACATGCGCCCGTTCAAAATCGGCGACCGTGTGAAAATCGGGGAAAGCACCGGCGATGTGGTCGAGCGGACCTTTCTTTACACGAAGGTTTTAACGATCAAGAATGAAGAAGTCACGGTTCCAAGCCTCCAGGTGCTCAGCACCGCGATGGTGAACTATAGCGCCAAGGCTCAGAAATCAGGTTTGATCCTTCACACCAGTGTGACAATCGGCTATGACGCGCCTTGGCGCAAGGTGCATGAATTGTTGTTGCGTGCCGCGGACAGGACGGCGGGCGTTCTGAAGGATCCGAAGCCGTTCGTCCTCCAAACCAGCTTGGACGATTGGTACGTCAGCTATCAGATCAATGCCTTCACTGACCAGCCAAACAAGATGGCAGTCATCTATTCGGATTTGCACCAGAACATCCAGGACTCGTTCAACGAGGGAGGGGTGGAGATCATGTCTCCACACTACATGCAGCTCCGCGACGGTAACACCACGACGATCCCCGTCGAATATCGCAGCCCGGAATACGACCCGCAACGCTTGTTGCTTGATGCCCGTGTGTCAGACGCAAGAAAATGACGAGTTGAACCGTGGCTTCGGAGCTTCGGTAGGGGCTGGGTGATCTTCCGAATGTGTCGACGGCATCCATTGTCCAGAGCTGGGCCTCTCATGAGTGTGCATTTGACGCCTCGACCACTGTCGCACGGATTGGAGGGAGAGAGATCTGCGGAGCGCACTTTGTAGGCCGGAATTGCGGGTTAGAGTTATGATTTCTTGTCATCACGAATACGCGGTTGGGCCCTGATGGAAGTTGAGCGCCAGTGTCCACAATGCGGAAAAGTAATCCCGTCTGATCAAGTGGGCTGCCCCTCCTGCGCCGCGAATGGAACATTCTTGCGGTCCCTCTCGCGAGAGACCATCCTTCTTTTGTGTGTTCCAGTCCTGGCAGCGCTGTTCGCCATCACCAGCACTGCCGCCAGGATCTATCATTCCCAGCAGAGGGCACTCGCCGAGGAGTGGTATCAGCGAGGCGAGGCAGATCTGAAGGCGGGCCAAGCCCGGACGGCCATTGGAGATTTCGGCCGCGCTCTGGTTTATTCCCGCGACAACAGGCTCTACGGGCTGCGCTTGGCCCAGGCGCTGCTCGCCGCCAATCAGGTGGAAGAAGCCCGCCCGTACTTGCTAAACCTTTGGCAGCACGAGCCGGGAAACGGAACCGTGAATCTGGAGTTGGCTCACTTGGCTGCGCGAAAGGGAGACGCAGCCGAAGCCAATCGGTATTTTCACAACGCGATTTACGGGGTCTGGGAAAAGGATCCCGAAAATCAGCGTCGCCAGGTCCGAGTGGAACTCTGCGAGTTTCTGCTGAGCCGCGGGGAGAGGCACGCAGCCCAGGCGGCGTTGATCGAGCTCGCGGCTGACCTGCCGAAAGACGCCGGCCTTTACGCGCACGTGGGCACCCTGTTCCTGCAGGCCGAGGATTATGGCCGGGCTTTCGAGGCCTTCCGTCAGGCTCTCCACCTGAATCAAAGGCAGCAAACCGCCTTGGCAGGGGCGGGTGAGGCCGCATTCCAGATGGGTAACTACCGGGAAGCCCGGCGTTACCTTGAACGAGCCGTGCGGTTAAACCCGCAGGATGCGCCCGCGGCGCAATTTCTGCAAATGACGAACCTGATCCTCTCCCTTGATCCCCTGGAACGCGGGCTTTCCGCCCAAACTCGCGCCCGTCGAGTTGTGTTCGCCTACCAACAAGCCGTGGAACGCATCCGCACCTGCGCCCTGAAACGCGGGGAAGCGCTCGAGGGTCAGCAACCGGCGACCGACCTGCAAACCGCCTATGCTCGTGTGATGCAGATTGGACCCAAGGTGCGCGAAACGGTTCTTCGACGGAATCCCGACCTCCTGATGCAAGCCCTGGAGCTGATCTTCGAGGTCGAAGAGCTCACCGCACGAGACTGCGAGTCCGCGACAGGCACGGACTTGGCCTTGCTGCTGATTGCGCGCAAGCGCGGAGGCGCAGAGTAATGAATACCAGCAAGCTTGGCATCCTTCAGCGGCTTCGTCTTCGTGAGAACCAGATCTTCTTAGCCCTTACGATCATTCTCGGCATCCTCTGCGGCCTCGCTTCCGTCCTCTTTAGCCTGGCCATTGAAGGCACAAGACAGCTTCTGTTCGGACTTGCCCCGTCGTCTCTGCGATTGCTAATGGTACCCACGCTCGTTAGCTTGGTGACGGGCTATCTTCTGGCAAAATTCTTTCCCGAGGCTCGCGGCAGTGGAGTCCCCCAAACCGAGGCTGCCTTCCATCTTCAGCAGGGCGTGATTGCAGCCCGCGTTCCCCTTGGGAAGTTTCTGACCGGCGCGCTCTGCGTCGGATCCGGACATTCCATGGGGCGCGAAGGACCGTGCGTGCAAATCGGAGGCGGGTTAGCTTCACTCATGGGACGATGGTTACGCCTCTCGCCGACGCGCGTTAAGGACCTGGTTCCCGTAGGGGCCGCGGCCGCTCTGTCGGCGGCGTTCAACACTCCGGTGGCGGCCGTACTGTTTGCGCTGGAGGAGATCATTGGCGACCTGAACGCGGCCCACATTGGCTCTGCCGTGGTGGCATCCGTCACGGCGGTCATTGTGGAGCGCTCGATCCTTGGTAACGAGCCGCTATTTCACGTACCTGAATATCATCTCGTGCATCCGGCCGAACTGCTTGCGTTCGCGGCCCTCGGCGTTGCGGGTGGACTGATTTCCCTGCTGTTCTGCAAAGGTCTGCTCCGCACGCGCGCGTTTTTCCTCAGGATGCGGGCCGCGACTGCAATCTTCCAACCCGCAATGGGCGGACTCATCATCGGTGCCGTCTTAATCTTCTTCCCCCAGGTCATGGGTGTGGGGTACGAATACGTGGACCAGGCGTTAAACGGAGGGCTCCCGCTGAAGATGATGCTCGTGCTGTGTTTCGTCAAGTTAGCGGCGACGATCATCTCCTACGCATCGGGTAATGCAGGCGGCATCTTCGCTCCCAGCCTCTATCTCGGAGCCATGGCCGGCGGAGCGGTCGGCGTGGTCGTGCACCGCCTTGCCCCCTTCCCGACTAGCGACCCCGGTGCCTACGCACTCGTCGGGATGGGGACGCTATTCGCGGGCATCATTCGTGCACCGATCACCTCCGTCTTTATGATCTTTGAGCTCACTCAGGATTACCAGATCCTGGTGCCGCTCATGATCGCCAACATGCTCAGCTTCCTGATCTCAAGACGCTATCAACCGAGGGCGGTCTACCACGCGCTGCTCGACCAAGATCACGTGCACCTGCCGGAATCTGGAGGCCGCGCCGCAGCCGCAAGCCGGCTCGCGCGCGATATCATGACTCTTAACTTGACCTTTATCCCGCCAGGGAGCTCAGTGGAAGGTGCCTGGAAGCTGATAGCCGAGAACCAGTCGAAATGCTTTTTAGTAGGCAGCCAGGAGACGCTGGCTGGACTCGTGACCCGCCAGAGCATTGCGGAAGCAATGCAATCCGGGAAGGCCTCTGACCCGCTCACTTCCTTGCTCGTCAGCGGGTGGACGCACGTGCATCCCGACCACTTGCTCGAGCTCGCGCTGGAACGCTTCAGGCAGAATCCAGGCCTGCTGCCCGTCCTCAGCCGCGGCGGCACCCACCGGGTCGAGGGCGTGATCACGCTCGAGACGATCATGCAGTTTGTCGAGACGAATCCGCAGGGATGAGGGAAAAAAAGCAGCGTCGACGGAGTATTCCGGAAGCCACATCTGCGGCCGGCGGGTCCCGACGGCTGATTACCCTTTGCGCCAGCCGGAGGGCAAGTTGGCCACGGCATGCTGAGCCAAGACTCCGAAGGTAGTTCTGCCGAATCTGCCGGACGTGCTTGAAACTCCTTTGTCAACTCCGTGCGCTTTCTTGCTGTATATTTGTCAATCGGTACGACAAGCAGGGCGGGGGAACCACTATGGCCGAGAAAATTACGCCGCCAGTTGACGCGCGGGACGCATTCTACCAGCACGAGGAGCTGAAGCTACGAGTTGAAGAAAGGGATGCGCTCTACCGCTCCGTCCTGGCGTCGAGCCACATGGATCCTGGGTATTTGACCATGCTCGCCCTCTCAGCACTCATCGCACTCTTTGGCCTTCTCCAAAACAGTGTCGCCGTCATCATCGGAGCGATGTTGATTTCCCCCTTGATGAACCCCATCCTTGCGGCGGGCCTGGCCTTGCTCCTGGGTGATGGGAAGCTGGGGCGAAAGTCCGCCATCGTGCTGGGATTGAGCATCGGGGGTGTGATCGTGGTCACGTCGCTCGTGGCTTGGCTTAGCCCCTTGAAACAAGCCACGCCGGAGATCCTTGCGCGCACAAACCCGAATCTGCTCGACCTTTTCATCGCAGTGCTTTGCGGGCTTGCGGGCACTCTGGCGCTACGTACGGGAGCTGTGGCTATGACGATTATTCCTGGAGTCGCCATCGCCGTGGCTGTCATCCCGCCTCTCGCGGTCGTGGGATATGCGCTCAGCAACCACTTGGGCAGTATGGCAGCAGGGGCGTTCCTGCTGTTCGTCACGAACCTCGTTTCCATAATGATCAGTGCCGCCCTGGTGTTTCTCGTCATGGGCTTCCGTCCCCACGAGGAGGCTGAAAAGGGCCATTTGAAGCTCAAGTATCGGGTGGCCCTCAGTGCCTTGCTTTTGGTCGTCCTCGCCATTCCCCTTATCCAAACGCTGCGCAGGGCGGTGACTCAAATCCGCCTGCGGACAGATGTCGAGAATGTGATCCAGGGCGCGTTCAAGACAGACCATTCGACAGTCGCTGATTTCTCCTATTCGCAGATCGGGAGGAGCTTCCGGGTTCACGTAACCCTTCGTACCACGCAGTACTTTGAGACTGCGCAAATCGGGGCCGTCCAGGAGGCCTTGCGGAAACGCTTCGGGTCCGACGCCCAGCTCATGGTGGATCAAATCCTGGTAGCGCAGGGTGGACTTTCGGCCGAGCAGATGGCGCGCATCAAGGATTTCATATCGGGTGGAGTTGTGCAGCCCGCGCCGAAGGAGGAACCCTTCGACCTCAAGGCAACCCAGGAAAGAATCACGAAGTACCTCCACAAGCAGGTCGACGAGGTCCTCTTGGGGACGTCGATCCGGCGCGCAGGGCCTGTCCAGGCGCAACTGGGGGCAAACAGCCCGGTGACCCTAAATCTCCGCCTCGTCGCTCCGGAGCCGCTCGAGGACCAAACTGTAAAACTGCTCGCATCGCAACTTTCCACGAAGATGTCCACACCCGTCGAGGTTCATGGTGAGGTCGAGTTGGAAGAGGCGGACTACTCGCTAGCCGTGGAACTGCGCGATGTGCGAACGAGGTTAAGCCGGGAGAACCGCCAGGCAGTCGTCAGGCTCCTCACTGTGGTCTCCTCGCGTCCGGATCTGCGGTTATGGGTGTCTTTCGCCTCGTCAACTTCTGATGCAGAGGCGATCAAGAAGTCAGCACTTTGGCGCGAGGTGGGAGCGATGGTCGCGCGAAGTCGCTTGAAGGCGTCGCAGTGGTCGATGGAAGCGAGGCCCGCCGCCGCTATAGGGCCTTCGGAAGCGCCGGAGTCCCCCGGCGCACTAACCCCACCCGCAGCAAAACCCTTAGCGCCTCCGGAGACGCGTGAACCGGTACGTTGCGAATTTAGGGTCTATCAAGATTTTTGAAGTTGCCATAGGTCGCCGAGGCAAGCGTACCGAAAAGGGGAAGTCAATCGATGCGTGGATCCTGATGATAGGCCTGCTCGTCAAAATCGTTGCGGCCGAACCCATTTCCTCCTAAGCCTGACGTCCACATTCCTTGAGACAATTTCCAAAGCGACAATCCGTATCTAAGTGCAGCGGCATTTCTGCCATTCGTTGGCACCCATCAGCAGAAACCGTTTCTATCGGTCCGTGCGCCTCGACAAATTTGGTGTCGGTTTGGTGTCTATTTCTATAGGGCAGCAGAGGGAGCACAAAGAGATTGGGGCAACTATCAGAATCTTGCCTTTGCCCTGTATTCATGCGCCAGAGAACTCAACGTGCACAATCCAGGCAGCTCATCTCAGCTCGCTGTAGTAGAATCCCACCCTCTCCGCCCATTGCTTCCTTTCACCCAATCCCATTCCACCGGCAGTAGTTGCCGTGAGAATCGGCAAAGAGGATTTGCCTCTTACTCACAACGCTCCAGCTCCCTGGGAGAAGATGGGTTGAGATGCTTACAAGTTCGCGATTTCCGTACAATTCCATGACAATCCCGGTGCGGGAAAGTCTACAATGGTCGTA
>Ga0315279_10000838_pt1 | contig 55653 bp, 57 predicted proteins | sample YL17G06_20_MG_FD_203694 | JGI IMG/M metagenome (GOLD analysis project Ga0315279, IMG submission 203694) | Sediment microbial communities from Yellowstone Lake, YNP, Wyoming, USA - YL17G06_20 | ecosystem: Environmental > Aquatic > Freshwater > Lake > Sediment | place: USA: Wyoming | collected... | reverse complement strand
CCTTGCCGCCAATTGCCTGGAATCCGGTGCCAGCCTGCGAGAACCGCCCTCAAAGTCTGGCCGCTTGGCGTCAATACGTGGCGAGTCGGAACAGCGATCCCCTCGCTGGGCGTCAACTAGCCACCTACCTGCGCCAGGTGCGGCCCATGTCAGCAGCTTTGCGCGATGTTGGCTTGGAAACGTTGCCGAGCCTATTGGATGCTGCTGACACGGCACCCCAAACCGAGGTCATTCGCCGCGAGTTGACCGTTCTTTGGCTGAACGTGATGAGTGGGCGGTTGAATCAGGCAACTGAAATAGACTTTCCCACCTTGCCTGGAGTGCGTACCGTAAGTGAATTGATTACGGAACTGGAAAAAGCGGTGACTGAGAGCAACGCGTCAGGTGCTTTGCTAGGTGCTAGCAAGCAACTGATGACCGGACAGGGAATTGCACGCGCGGTTTGTGTTCGGCTATTCTATCTCCAGGCCGGCAACCAACTTCATGAGGTCAAGGAGGCCGCCAATGGCCTGGATCATCACTTGGTGCTTTCCCGATCGCTCAGCGCCAATTTCCCCTGGACCTTGGACTATGGGGTACCATCGCCAGACTATCGCTGGATGGCGATCCAAACCAGCGGCTACGAGACTGGTGGGCCAGTGCATCTGCTGAATCTTAAGACCGGACAACTGGTGAATCTAAATCGTCAGCTCGATCTGCCTTCAGGCGGAGCACTGCACATCATCGGTTGGCATCCGGATAGTCAGCATCTGTTGTTAGGTTCCGATGGACCTAATGTGCTCTGGATAGACCTCAGCAACAATACATTCCGAAGCGTTAGCTTATCGCGAGAGGGGAGTTATTTCTATGGTGGGACAAACATCAGCCTGTCCCCTGACGGCAACACGTTGGTCTATATCGCTCACAATGGCAGAGGGAATGAAGAGGCGCAACAACAATTCAATCTATATGAGATGAGCAGTGGGAAAGTTTCAACCCTCTTCACGTTGACAGGCATTGAAAAAGAACTATCCTTACCGCGCTTTTCCCCAGCGGGGGATACGATTGCCTATATGGTCCGTCAAGGACGTTCGCTCACTGGTCTGACATATGCCATTCAATTGTTTGATCTGAAAACGCACGCCAGCAGGGCTCTGTTTACAGGCAACTTGGGTGACTCACCGTGGACAGGATTTGCCTGGTCCCCCGATGGCCGGATGATCGCCTTTTGTCAGAAAGAAGCCAGTGGGGCTTACATCTCTATTCCATCGGTGGGGCAATTGTGGCACGGGAACATCTGGGTGGTTTCCGTCCCCACTGGCGAAACACGGCAGGCGACTTTCGTTCAGGGCACAGCCTACCGACCTGTTTGGTCCCCAGATGGGCGTTTCCTGGCTTTTCTCACCCACGACGCGCAGATTGGCCTGACGGCGTTAGACCAACCTGGCGTGATCTGGAGAGCCGCGAAAACCCCACCTGAGTGGCCTGCGTTCACTTCGATGCTCTTTCTGCCATAGTTGCTTTGCCAGGAGAGAAGCCATGAAGAACCGCATCCGTCAATCTGGCCTATTTGTCGTGCTGGGTATGTCACTCTGGCTTGTACTGGGGTTTGCTCCGTCGTTGACGAAAACTCCTGGAACCTCTACGCTACTGTTCCTGTCACCCATGGGTGGCTCATCGCTGACGCCGACTCCGTTCTTTCGTTTCCCAGTTGTTCCTAATGCCGAGGTTTCTGGATACGTCGATCATAGCGGCCAGCACGATTATCAGACCAATGGCTATGTAGTCTTTTACAGCGGACGCCAGAACATGGGTAGTGCCTATGCCAACGGTTTCTGGTTTACGTGCCCCACCATAGGCAACAGTTGGGTTGGTTGTGAGGTCACAGCCTCCAGCGAAGCTGCCTGCCCCGATAATCGAGAACTGTGGTATGACACGCATTATGGCACCGACTTCGAGTATGCCGCCAACTGGCGCACAGGCTCTACATGCAATTTGAACCAATTCATTGGCATCACGCGCCCGGTGTACGCGCCAGCTAAGGGCTATGTAGAAGTAGGAACGCAAAACATTGCAAATAATGGCAACCACCTTTATCTCTATCACGATTTGAACGGGGACAACAATTATATGAACGACAACTTCCGTTCTGCCTATCTGCACTTTGCGAACCCTATCACACTTACCACAGGCCAGATTGTTAGTGAAGGACAGTACCTTGGCTTGGGTGGGATGACCGGGAAGGCCTATACACCCCACTTGCACTTTGAAGTACAGCGCTTAATCAACGGTCAATGGAGGCCAGTTGATCCCTTCGGCTGGACGGGTGCAGGTAACGATCCGTGGCCCTATGCAAACTATTCGCTGTGGCACTCTACAACTACATACCCGCGGTGCTCAAGAACTATTGCCCATACGGTGAAAAGCTGGTCAATGGCAACTTTAATACCGGTGATACGACTGGTTGGGTCGCCAGTCGTTCCAATTGCCCCTATTCAATTGTCCAGCCTTATGGGGGAGCAGAGTTTGGTGCAATGTTAGGTCGTTGTGACAATAACTATGACCAACTCTACCAAACCGTCTGCGTGCCAGCCTCGGTCAGTAATGCCACACTGACCTATTCGTGGTGGGTGTCATCGCTGGAGCCGCTTGGCCCTTCTGTCTACGATAGACTCTATGTAAGTGTGTACGATGCGAATGGAAACTTTCTGCGGAGTCTCAACATACTGTCCAACGCCGATCAGAGAGACCAATGGTTCGTGGCGACTTCGCCCTTGCGAGACTTTGCGGGCCAAACTATTCGGATCTCATTTGAAGCGGTCACTGATATTGATACCCCGACGTCTTTCTGGATTGAAAACGTGAGTGTATTCACATCACCTTGAATCTGGTGAACCAGAAAGCAAGCGCGTTGTCCCTCCGAGACCAGAATAGCTGAAGGTTGCCAGGATTTATCTCAATTGTCAAGGTACATTACCGGGAAACTTTGTAGCCAACATATCTTCTCACAAAACGGAGGAGAGAGAAACCAGCGCCGTCTTGTTGATGCTTTGTCAACCTTTCCGCGTTGGGTTGATTTACACTCATGGATGGTTGGGCGAGCATCGAATCTTGACTCGCTCCTGGCGGGAACAAAGTAATTCGCGCATGAACCCAAACTCGACTGAACATAGAGTAGAGCGATTGATGCTCAAGAGCGCCCAGGCTGCCTTTCTCCTGGCAATGCTCTTTGCGTTGCTGCTGTCCATGGCTGCCTGTTCCACCCTGCCTGAACCAGGCTCACCGCCCACATTGAACTCGCCTGTGCAGACTCCGATCCCAACTATTATGCAAGTCACGGTGACACTGCAACCGACACGTGCTTTGAAACCATCTCCGACCGGAATCGAGTTTGCCACCCCAGAACCAGTTGACCTTGCTCCTATTCCAGGAAGTACACCAGCAGGAGCAGGGGCCATCGTACATGTTATGCCCCCCTTCTTCACACACGACTTTCTTGTCGAGAACTCGTGGTATAAAGACACCATGAATGGGACTATACGCACCTTTGTTCATACTGGGAATGTGCCTAGTCCTGGTGGCTTTGCCACACAACAGGGAGTAGTGGTTGTCCAAGTATTGAAAATGGATGCCCACGGAACTGTGAGTATGGTCTACTACAAGCAGTTTCTCACCCCCGCACAGTCAGGGCCAGTCCACATCACAGGCGCAGTGGGAGAACGGCTGATCCTCCAGTCAACCAACGGCACCACGTTCTACTTTGATGCTCCCGCACGCCAGTTCGTGCCCTCACTCACCTGGGTCAGTCCCATTTCCACTCCGGGTGCACAGCCGGCCAAGCCTTCGCCATAGCAGCTAGAACTGATTATACTGTCAAGCCTGATCGTAAGGGCTTTGCCATAGAGAAACCAGCGTCGTTTTGTTGATGCTTTGTCAATCTTTCCATGTTGGGTTGATTTACACTCATGGATGGTTGGGCAAATGTCCGGTAGCAAGAGTACTGACGTTAGCCGCCATGTGCAGAGTCTTCCTTGCTTTTGTCGGTGAACCTTCGAGCAGAATGACGAGGTGCAAAATGAAACAGTTGTCAAATATGATAAGTGGCCTCTTAGGTCTGCTGGCGTTGGGAGCGCTGGCTTTCGCCCTTGTCCTCGCTTTTGGCGGGTTGCCGAGAGGCACGGTAACATCATCTGAGGTGTTTCAATCGCCGATCAAACCCACACGATCGCGATCACAGGCTCTTCTATCACCTCTCAAGCCGCCCCCGCAATCACCAACTCCGCAGCTACCGACGTTCCCAGCAGTCACATCTATACCTGTGCCCACAGTCACTCCGGTAATGACACCTACCCCCTTGCCGCCAATTGCCTGGAATCCGGTGCCAGCCTGCGAGAACCGCCCTCAAAGTCTGGCCGCTTGGCGTCAATACGTGGCGAGTCGGAACAGCGATCCCCTCGCTGGGCGTCAACTAGCCACCTATCTGCGCCAGGTGCGGCCCATGTCAGCAGCTTTGCGCGATGTTGGCTTGGAAGTGTTGCCGAGCCTATTGGATGCTGCTGACACGGCACCCCAAACCGAGGTCATTCGCCGCGAGTTGACCGTTCTTTGGCTGAACGTGATGAGTGGGCGGTTGAATCAGGCCACTGAAATGAGCTTTCCGGCTTTGCCCGGAGTGCGCACTGTGGGCGATTTGATAGCGGAGTTGGAGAAGGCGCTGGTTGAGGGCCGTTCGCCGGGCACGTTGATGAGCACTAGTAAGCAACTCGTGGCTGGGCAGGGTGTTTCTCGGTCTGTGTGTGCTCGATTTGTATTCCAGGTTGGAACCACGCTTCGAGAGAGCACCTGGACCAGCAGTGGCATGGCCGAGCGATCTATTTCTAATTCGAAAGTTCCGTCATGGGTATCTTCTGTCTCCCCCAATCATTCAAAGATAGCAATTATCACCTCTGTTTATGGTGATTCTGGCGGAGGGCCTGTTCTCATTTACGACCTACAAACAGAAAAACTAACCAACATCAATGAGAATTTAGGCATTCCCTTTTACGAGCCTGTGGGAATGAGCGTCGCTGGTTGGCATCCTGACAATCAACATTTGTTATTGTTTGACGGTGACAATTACAACATATATTGGGTTGACCTCGGCAAGAATACCTATCAGCGCATTGGCCTGTTGCAGGGTGGCGACTCTACGATTTCAGACGTCAATCTATCACCTGATGGCAGAAAATTTGTTTACATCGGAAATAACTTTACAGACGATGTGCAGCAATTCAACTTGTATGACCTTCGCAGTGGACAAATAACCACTCTCTTCACTTTGCCCTTTAACCAGGGAGGGCTATATTCCCTACGCTTCTCACCCACTGGCGATATGATCGCCTACGTGGTTCAGAAGAGCCATCCTCTTGCCAGTGTGACCTACGCTATTCAGTTGTTCGATCTAAGGGCACGTACCAACACGACGTTGGTTGGAGATAATCTAGGCTGGACAATGCCGGTTTGGTCTCCCAATGGCCAGATGATCGCCTTCACCAAAAAAGAACCTGGTGAGCCTAATCTCGTTGTTCCTGGAGTTGTCTCCCAACCCGAGCCTGGGAATATCTGGGTTGTCTCTGTTCCTTCTGGCAAACTGCAACAAGTTACTTTCATCCAGGGTGCAGCCCGTGTGCCTAGTTGGTCTGCTGATGGACGTTTCATAGCTTTTGTAACCCACGATAACCAGCTCGGATTGACTTCGCCAGACCAGCCGGGCGTCATCTGGCGGATGGGTGTAGCGCCTGAGTGGCCCGAGTTCCCTTCGATTTTCTTCATGCCATAGTTGCCACGCTGGGAGGAAAGCCGTGAAGAATCGCACCCGTAAACTTATCTGGTGGAGTACAGTAATAGGCATCTCGCTTTGGCTCGTGCTGGGGCTTGCTTCATCGTTGGCCAAAACTCCCAATGCCTCTGCGCTGTTTATCTCACCTCTCGGCGTCCCGTCGTTGACGCCCACTCCATTCTTTCGTTTTCCGGTGGTGTCCAATGCCCCGATTTCAGGATATTTCGATCACAAAGGCTCCTATCGTGAGTCTAATCAACTGGTAACTTTCTTTGATGGACGGCACAGCGATTCGGGAAACGGCTTCTGGTTTACCTGCCCCAGTCCTGTTGGCGACGATTGGGTCGGTTGTGAGGTCGCTGCATCCAGCGAGATTGCTTGTCCCGACAACAAGGAATTGTGGTATGACGCCCATTACGGTACAGATTTCGAGTATGTTGCCGATTGGCGTACTGGATCCTCGTGTAACCTCGGCAAGTTCCAAGGGATCACTCGCCCTGTGTACGCGCCTGCACCTGGCAAGGTTGATTACGTGGGGTTTAACGATCCATATAATGGCAATTACATTCGCCTTGTCCATGACTTGAATAAAGATGGAAACTACGACAACGATGGTTTGCGTTCTTACTACCTACACTTTGCGGATGGTGGAATCAGCAGCAGTATTGTCAGAGGCGCATACGTTTCTGAGGGTCAGTATCTTGGCTTGGGCGGTATGACGGGAAAAGCCTCTACACCTCACATGCATTTTGAGGTTCAGCGTTTGATCAGCGGTCAATGGTTTCCGGTTGATCCCTTTAGTTGGACGGGTGCAGATAACGATCCGTGGCCCTATGCAAACTATAACTATCCGCTGTGGCACTACTACAACTACATACCCGCTACATACCCGCGGTGCTCAAGAACTATTGCTCATACGGCGAAAAGTTGGTCAATGGCAACTTTAATACAGGTGATACGACTGGTTGGGTCGCCAGTCGTTCCAACTGCCCCTATTCAATTGTCCAGCCTTATGGGGGAGCAGAGTTTGGTGCAATGTTAGGTCGTTGCGACAATAACTATGACCAACTCTACCAAACCGTCTGCGTGCCAGCCTCGGTCAGTAATGCGACACTGATCTATTCGTGGTGGGTGTCATCGCTGGAGCCGCTTGGCCCTTCTGTCTACGATAGACTCTATGTAAGGGTGTACGATGCGAATGGAAACTTTCTGCGGAGTCTCAACACACTGTCCAATGCCGATCAGAGAGACCAATGGTTCGTGGCGACTTCGGACTTGCGTGACTTTGCGGGCCAGACTATTCGGATCTCATTTGAAGCGGTCACTGATATTGATACCTCAACATCTTTCTGGATTGAAAACGTGAGTGTATTCACATCACCTTGAATCTGGAGAATCAGAAGGCAAGCGCGTCTGCAAATTGCTCCTCTGAAACAGTTTGTCTATCCCGCGCAACGGCACGATGCCCTTGCGCGGGATGTCGTTTTGGGCAACAACTCCATGGCCAACTCTTCAATTCTAACGTTGAAAACCCTGCGAGAAACACCTGAGCAACCGTCTCTTGTCCTACACCCCACTTTGACAGTTCCGCCCTTCTCGTTTACAATTCCACATCGGCTGGTGAGTCAAGTAGTCGGGTAGTCAGCTAGTCGCCTGGTCGTGCAGTCGAAAAGTCTAACGACAAGGCTAGGGGACTAGAAATGCCATGACTACAAGACTACGAGACTATGAGACTATGGGACTAAAATGAAAGACTACAAGACCGAAAACATCCGAAACATCGTCCTCATGGGTCATGGCGGCTCTGGCAAAACCTCACTCGGCGAGGCGATGCTGTTCAATACTGGCGCGACGACGCGCATGGGCAGCGTGGAAGATGGCACCACCGTCTCCGACTTTGACGAGGAAGAGATCCGCCGTCAGATCTCGCTGATGACGGCGCTGTTGCCGGTCGAGTGGGCCGGCTACAAGCTCAACCTATTGGACACACCCGGCTACACCGATTTTGCCGGCGAGGTGAAAGGCGCGGCACGCGTGGCCGACTGCGCGCTCATCACGGTGGACAGCGTGGCCGGCGTTGAAGTGGGCACTGAGCTGGCGTGGAGCTATGCCGACGAGCATAAGCTGCCTCGCATGGTCTTGATCGCCAAGATGGACCGCGAGAACGCCAACTTTCGCACCACACTCGACGGCCTGGCCCAATCCTTTGCCGCCAATTTTGTGCCACTGCAATTGCCCATCGGCAGCCAGGCCGACTTTGAAGGCGTGGTAGACCTGGTGACATTGAAAGCGCGAACCGGCATCAAAGGCGACCTGGGCGAGGTGCCCGCCGCGCTCAAGGACGAGGCCGCCGAGTTCCGGCTCAAGCTGATAGAGTCCGCCGCCGAGGGCGATGACGAGTTGATCATAAAGTACCTCGACGGCCAGGAGCTGACCGAAGACGAGATCCGGCGCGGGCTGCGCGTTGCCATCGCCAAGGGCACGGTCGTGCCCGTCCTGTGCAACGCGGCCACGGGCAACATTGGCGTCAATGCACTGATGGATGTGCTTATCGCGTTCGCCCCCTCGCCTCTGGATGCCGGCTCGGTCACTGCCAAGAATCCGGCGACAAACGCCGAAGAGGAGATCGCCCCGCGCCAGGACGCTCCCCTGGCCGCACTCGTCTTCAAGACGACCGCCGACCCGTACGTGGGCAAGCTGACGTACTTTCGTGTCTATAGCGGGCTGCTCTCCAGCGACAGTCGTGTGTTCAATGCGAACAAAGATCAGGAAGAACGCATCGGCCAGATTTACGTGATGCGCGGCAAGGAGCAAGTTCCCGTTGCCTCTATCAAGCCGGGCGATATTGGCGCGGTTGCCAAGCTCGCCAATACCAGCACAGGCGATACCCTGTGTGATAAAGGCCATCCCCTCACACTCCCACCCGCCACGTATCCGCACGCGCTCATCTTCGTCGCCGTCGAACCCAAGACCAAGGCCGACAGCGCCAAGATGGGGCCTACGCTCACCCGCCTGGCAGAAGAAGACCCCACCCTGCACTGGCGCCAGGAGGCCGCCACCAAGCAAACCATCCTGGAAGGCATGGGCGATAGCCACCTGGATGCGGCGCTCAAGCGAGCGCACAGCAAATTCGGCGTCGAGATTCTCACCAGCACACCCCGTGTGCCTTACCGCGAAACGATCACCCGCGAGGCGACAGCGACGTATCGCCACAAGAAGCAAACCGGCGGCGCGGGCCAGTTCGCCGAAGTCGCCATGACGATCTCACCCAACGAGCGCAACCAGGGCTATGAATTCTCGTGGGACGTATTCGGCGGCGCGATCAGCGGCTCGTTTCAAAGCTCGATTGAAAAAGGCATCAAGTCCGTGCTGGAATCCGGCGTCCTGGCGGGCTACCCGGTGGTGGATGTCAAGTGCTCGGTGATTGACGGCAAGGAACACCCGGTAGACAGCAAGCCCATCGCATTCGAAATCGCCGGGCGCGAAGTGTTCAAGCTGTGCTTCCAGGATGCCGGGGCGGTCATGCTCGAACCGATCATGACGATGAAGATTAGCATTCCCGAACGCTACAGCGGCGACGTGATGAACGACCTGAACACCAAGCGCGGGCGCGTCCTGGGCATTGACCAGCAAGGCGTCAAGACCATCATCACCGCCAGTGCGCCGTTGGCCGAAGTGCAAAGGTACGCCACCGACCTGCGCTCCATCACGCAAGGGCGCGGGGTGTATACGATGGAACTCGATCACTATGAAGAGGTACCCAGCTACATCGCTTCCAGCGTGATCGAAAAGGCCAAGCAGGACAAGGAAGAAACCAAAGAGTAGGCACGGAAACAAGCAGACAAGTCAGACCTCCGAAGTGTCTCAGACCTCGGAGGTCTTGTTATTGGAGAAGTGAATGAACATTCGACCCGCGCGAGCGGAGGATCAAGCGACGATCACAGCCATGGTGCGAGAAGCACACTTGAATCCGATGGATTTGCGGTGGTCGCGCTTTCTCATCGCGGAAGATGAAAGGGGCATTGTGGGCGTGGGGCAAATCCGGCCACACCCTGGAGCGCCCGAGTTGGCGAGCCTGGTCGTGCGAGAGGATCGGCGTGGAACAGGCGTGGGCGGACAACTCATCCGCGTGCTCTTGGCCCAGTCGCAAGGAACGCCGGTATTGTTTTGTCGCCCCCAACTGGAAAGCTATTACGCCCAGTTCGGGTTTCGCGCTATCGGCGTGAAGGAAGCGCCACCCTCGTTGCGAACGAGGTACGCCCTCGGACGCTTCATCACACGGCTGATCGTAGGGCGACCGATGCTGATGATGAAAAAGACCTGACCGGGGACCTGATCAGTCACGTTCCACACAGGTCCCCGGTCGGCATTGAGCCGAATCGAACGCTAGGCCGGCGAAGGCATCAGGCCGAGCTGCTGCATCACGCCGGTACCATCCACTACACCCCAGTGCTCCACGATCTTGCCGTTGGCGATGCGGAAGACGGACATGGTCGTCACCTTGAACGACTTGCCGGTGGGCGGCGCGCCCATGAACGAGCCGGTGTTCGTGCCGGTCGCGGTGCCGCGCATCAAGACCTTGTCTCCTTCGGCGACAAGGTCTTCGATCGTCGTCTTGGAGTCTGGGAAAGCGGCCAGCAACCCCTGGTGAACCAGCTTGGCGCCGGCCAAGCCGGTGGGCGCGCCCGGCAAGTGGTTGTGGCTGATAAGATCAGGCGCGAGAAGGTTATCCAACTCGCCCAGCTTGCCGCTGTTATAGGCCTCCTGATAGCGGCGGATCAACTTCTTGTTCTCTTCGGTAGACATTAAGAATCTCCTTTCCATGGGATTTGACTTATAAGACGGCAGTCGGGGCCAAAACTGTGCGGTCTCGCAAAATGAATTTTAGGATATAATGCCCGCACAGTTCTGCCTTGGTTCACCGTCTTATTATGGGTTGAGCTATCACGCCGACTGAGGAGGCGTCGAATGCCAGATAACGTCCAGCCTGAAGTGATGACGGCCGTTCACCTTGCCTCGGCGCGAGCAGGTGATCAGGACGCATTCAGCACGCTGGCCGAACCGCACCGGCGCGAATTGCAGATCCATTGCTATCGAATGCTCGGTTCGCTGCAAGAAGCCGAGGAGTTGGTGCAAGAGACACTGCTGCGCGCCTGGCAACGACTGAACACCTATGAGGGGCGCGCCTCGTTCCGCGCGTGGCTGTACAAGATCGCGACGAACGCTTGCCTCGACGCGCTAGATCAACGGCCCCGGCGTACCTTGCCACCAGCGCGGCAAGGCGCGGCGGACCCACGCGAGCCACTCGCGCCGCCGATTACCGAGCCGATCTGGCTTGAACCGTTCCCAGATGATTTGCTCGCCGATTCCGATGCCGGCCCGGAGGCGCGTTACGACGCACACGAAAGCATTACGTTCGCTTTCCTGGCCGCCCTTCAAGTTCTGCCGCCACGGCAACGAGCAGTTTTGATTCTGAGTGATGTGCTGGATTGGCATGCCAGTGAGGTCGCGGATGTCCTGGGTCTCACCGTCTCCGCCGTGAACAGCGCATTGCATCGCGCCCGCACGACGTTAGCCAAGCACTATCACACGCGCGGCGTTGATGCAGTCAAAGCAACATCACCCGATGCTGCAACACGCGCGTTGCTCGACCGTTATGTGCGTGCGTGGGAGACAGCAGATATTGAGGCCTTAATCACGCTGCTCAAAGAAGATGCTACGTTCCCGATGCCGCCATCGCCTGTATGGTATCAAGGCCGATCCGCCATCCGCGCCTTCATCTCTTCGGTTATCTTTGCCGGTGACGCGCGCGGTCGCTGGCGTCTGCGGCCAACACGCGCGAACGCACGACCTGCCTTTGCATGGTATCAGCGCGATGAATCACGTAACGTATATCGCGCCTTTGCGATTCAGGTTCTGACTCTCGATGGGGATTTGATAGCCGATGTCACCACGTTCATGATTTCAACACTCTTTTCCTTTTTCGGCATGCCGCAAGAGCTGGAAGCGTGATCCATGGAGTGCACCGACGCTGAATGGGTTCTTCCGTTGGTTTTCGATAATGATTTGGATAGTGTGGTCGCGCAGGCATTACACTTGCATCTCTGCACATGCGCCGCGTGTCGTGAATTATTCGCAGAGATGTTGTTGTGGAGAGCGATGGGACGAGTGGCGTCGAGCCAGTGGGGCAAAGCCTGGGAGACGGCAAACTTGTCAGAAAAGTTGGGGACTTGTCCTAGCCACCGCCCAACAGCCGGCGCGATGTTTTGAGCAAGCGCCGTAACATCTGTTGAGTGAGCGTCAAATGCTTGACGCCGGTCAGCCCAGCGTCATAAGCGCCCAGCGCCGCGAACCATTGACCTTGCTTCATCCGCAAACGGCTGAGCGCGCGCCATGTCTCCGCCTCCAGGTCCGCCGCGCCAGCCGCTTCGAACAACGCGATGGCTTCCTTGTAAAATGACGCCGCCTGATCATTCTGGTTGCGCGATTCGGCCAATGCGCCCAAATTGCCGACCACTTGCCCTTGCGCGGTCTGGTCACCTGACTCTGCGAACAACCGGCGCGCATCAGCAAACGCCGCTGCCGCCTCGTCAAAACGAGCCGCCTGCCGCGCCGCTACGCCACAGTCATTCGCGGACTCGGCGGCTTGCTCCACATCGGACTCGGCCAGAAAGGCCTGCTGCGCCTGCGAGAACGCGGCGATGGCATCTTCGAACCGCCCCGCGCGATAATGCTCCCGTCCTTGGTTCTTTAGTTCATTTGCTGTCGGCATAGCCAGTTTAGGTTTCTGATGGCTGAGTGTAGATTTCGGATCATCAGTGCCGGCTTAGCTTACTCAATCTACCATCAGCCATCCGCAATCAATAAGTGATGTCCAACAGACCCTCGGCGAGCGTGCGGATGGTTCCGGCCGGCATATCGGCCAGGTGCATCGCCACGCGCAAGTAAGGTGTGCTAGTAGGTTGAGCGACAAACGCGCGCACATCTTCCGGCTGCGACTTGAACAGTTCGTACTGATGATCCTGCAACTCGCGCTCGCCAATCGTTCCCACGCCTTCATCGAGAAAGTACGACACCGGCACGCCGAGGTATTCGGCCATCGCCTCCAGTTTGACCAAGGGGATGGGCGTCTCGCCGTGCTCATACTGAGCGATGCGGCGCGGTGAACATTCGGCGGCCTGCGCCAACTCTTTTTGCGATTTACCCTTTTGCTCGCGCGCCTCGCACAGCAGCGCCCCGATGATGCGGTTGCGCAGTGACATCACCTGAACATTGGGAGGAACCTCTGGCGCCACGAGCGATTCGTCATCGCCTTCCAGGAAACTATGCACAGGCGCGTGAAGGAAATAAGCCAGCAACTCTAGTTCCGTCAGGGAAATGTCGCGGCGAGCCTCCTCGTAAGTGGTCAAAATGGCCGGCGATACGCCGATCACGCCGGCACATTCCTTCTTAGTACGGCCTGCCCTCAGCCGCGCTCCCTGCAACAGCACCCCGATGATCCTGCGGCGAATGGCAAACGCATCTATCGTCGGCATAGGTCGCCCCCGGTTTCCAATATCAATATGATACCGACGCGATTATATACCAGAGCGCAAATTTCAGCCACAAGCCGGGGAGTGTGGAGAGTAGAGCGTGGAGCGTGGCGTGCCGCACGACAGGCGATAAGGGAGGCGCCATTCTTGTCGTACCTGTGATTCCGTGCTAAACTCTAGGCATGTCTACACATCGCGGATTCAACAAGTTCAAGCCAAGCGGCGGGGCTTTGTTGGCGCTCGGCGCAATCACATTGGTCACGGCCACGGTCGGTGCGCTATCCACAACGGTTGATTGGGGTCGCATCCTCGTTCCCCTTGTGGTGTGGGTCGCCCTCATCGCCTTTGCTGGCGTCTTTGGGCACAAAACATCCTTCGGCACAATCGGCCTGGATAATCTGCTCATCGTCGGCGGCTACTTGGCCTTTGGCCTGGAACCGGCGATTGGGTCGGCGTTGGTGGGCGCCGTCGCCTCCGAGATCAGCCGGACAATTTGGGCAGACCGCCTGCAAGTGCCGCGCCGCTCGGCGGTCCGCACCATCGTCTCTGCCGCATCACACATCGCACTTCAAGGGCTGAGCCTGCTGGTCGCGGCCCTGGCCTACCGTCTGGCGGGGGGACGCGCTCCGCTCTTGGATTTGACGCGCGCCGATGTTCTTCCCCTGACGGCGCTGTTCATCACGCATTTCGCCGTGAACAACCTCATCTCCGCCACAATCCTCCAAATTGAAGGCCAGTCCATCCGCGATTATTTCCGCTACACGGGGTGGCTGCTCGTACCGTTCAAACTGGCGTTGCTGCCGTTTGCTGCGCTCATCGGCATCACCTTCAACCGATTAGGCGGATGGATGTTTGCCGGCCTGTGCCTATCCTTGGCCTCGATGCTGACCATCATCTACTGGACCGGCAAAGCCCGCGCCGAAATCGAGCGGCGGATGCAGCAGCAGACGATCCTCAACACCATCGGCGCGGCGATGCGCGCCAGCCTTGACCTGCCGGAGCTGATGCAGGCGATCCATCGACAACTGGGCCAATTGCTCGACGCGCGCAACTTGCACATTGCGCTGTACAACGCCGAACTCGACCAGATTTCGTTCCCGCTTTACAGCGAAAACGGTGAACTGCGTCGGCTCAAACCCTGCCCGGCTGGCAACAGCGCCACCGCGCACGTGATCCGCACCCGCCAACCGTTGCTCATCCGCGAAAACGCCGCCGGGACGCTGGCACAACTGGGCCTTGACCCGCTCGATAGCCCAGCCTCAGCCTGGTTGGGCGTCCCCATCTCGACGAGCGATCGGGTGTTGGGCGGCATCGTGCTGCGCAGCCAGACGCCGCGCGCCTACGACCAGAGCCACCTGGAAATGTTGACGACCGTCGCGACACAAGCCGCCATTGCCATCAGCAACGCGCAACTTTACAGCACCATGCGACAGCGAGCCACAGAACTGGCGATCATCAACTCGGTGTCCACGTCCGTCAGTTCCACATTGGATTTCGAGCGCGTTCTGGAAATCATTGTCACGTCCGTCGTGCCCGTCATCGGCTGCCAAAAGTCCGCCATCTTTTTGATGAACGAAACCGACGACGAACTGCGCCTGGTCAAATCGCACGGACTCAGCTCCACGTATTTGGAAAGCGCGCAGCGGCTCAAGGTCATGCCGGGCGAGCGCGGCATGGTCGCCATCCAGCGCCAGCCGCTCATCGTGCCGGACGTGACCACTCATCCCGGTTTTGAAAGGCTTGTCCCCATCGCCAATGCCGAAGGCTTTCGCGCTCTGGCTGAAGTGCCGCTGGTGGCGCAGAATGAGATCATCGGCACGCTCGTCGTCTACTTTGCCGAGGCTCACCCCTTCAAGCAGGCTGAAGTGGACGTGCTCCAGACGTTCGCCAACCAGGCCGCCTCGGCCGTGAACAACGCTCGCCTGTACGCGCACACCGATCAAGCGCTGGCCCGCCGCGTGGAAGAGCTTTCGGTGCTGGAAAGAGTCGGGCGCGAGCTGGCCAGCACACTGGACGTGGCGAGCGCCGCCGACCTGATCGTCGAGCTGGCGCAACAGATCACGGGCGCACAGATGGGCATGGTGATGCTGCTGGACGAAACAAACGCAGCCGGCCAAATCATCGCGCAGCGTGGCTATCCGTCTAAGGCCCCCCCCGGCTCGCGACCGTGGCTATTGACGCACGGCATCACGGGCCGCGTGGCGCGCCTCGGCCAGCCGGCCAATGTCGCCGATGTGCGAAGCGACCCGGACTATGTCAAAGACGATCCGAACGTCCGGTCGCAGCTTTCCGTGCCCATCACCCGCGAAGGGCGTGTGTCCGGCGTCATCACATTGGAAAGTCACCAACCTGCCGCGTTCGACCCGGCGACGGTTGCCTTTGTGCAGCAATTGGCTAATCAGGCCGCCATCGCCATCGAAAACGCGCGGCTGTTCGGCGAGCGTGCCAGGCGCATCAATGCGCTCTCGCAATTACACGAGGCCAGTCTGGCGCTCACCGGCAGCCTCGACCTGCGCCAGGTTCTCGATCGCATCGTCTCGGCTGCGCACAAACTTACCGACGCGGATACCGTGTCGCTTCACCTTTATGATTCTGCCTCGGGCACTTTTTCGCCTGGCGCGACCGCCGGCCTCTCCATGTCAGGTGACGGTGTCACGGGCATCCGCTCGCAAGGCATGACGCGCCGCGCGCTGCAACAACGCCGGCCTATTCTTGTCGGCGACACACACGCCGAGCCGGATACCAATGCTCGACTTGTCGCCGCTGGTGTCCGCTCGCTGATCCTGGTGCCCGTCGTCAGCCACAACCAGGTCTTGGGCGTGCTGAACGCCTATAGCAACCACCCGCTCAAGTTCACCGACGCCGATGTGCAACTCGTGTCGGCGTTGGGCAACCAGGCTGCGGCTGCGCTCGAAAACGCGCGACTGTTCCAGACAGTGGCCGAGGTACGCGACAAACTCGGCGCCATCCTCAACTCTTCGCGTGAAGGCGTGTTGATGTTTGACCTAGCCGGCCGCGTGGCGATGGCAAATCCTGCCCTGGAACGGTTGCTCGGCATCCCGCGTGGCGATATCGAGGGGCGGCGGCTGGAAGAGTTGCTCTTGAGCAAACCCGACCTGGATATTGCCGCCCAACTGGGCTACAGCGTCTCGGCGCTGACGGCGCTGCTCGACCAACTCCGTGCAGGTCAGCGACTGGACGGGACTCACGATAGCTATGAATTGGCTCGACCTTCAGCACGCTCTATCGAACGATCGGGCATGCCGGTGTTGGACGCTTCGGGCGGACTGGTGGGCTGGATGATTACGGTGCGCGATGTGACGGAGGAACGTGAGCTGCAACACATACACGACGACCTGACCAGCATGATCGTCCACGACTTGCGCAGCCCTCTCACCGCCATCCTCAGCGGGCTGTACCTCTTGCGTGAAATGACATCCATTACAGATCAGAATGACATCGCGGGCGAGGCCCTTACCGCTGCCGAGCAAAGCTGCCGCAAGCTGCTCGATCTGGTCAACTCGCTACTGGACATCAGCAAGATGGAAGCCGGCCACATGGAGCTGGTGCGCAAACCCGCCGACTTGGCGAAACTCGTGGCGAACACGTTCGACCAGTTGGCGCCTCTGGCGAAGGACGGGAACATTGCGCTGAACAGTCATATCGAGGGCGACTGCCAGGTGCTTGCCGATGACGACAAGATTGGCCGCGTGTTGACGAACCTGATGGATAACGCACTCAAGTTCACACCGCCCGACGGCCAGGTCACCGTGCGGGTCGAACCGATGCCCGACCAGGCGGGGTTCATTCGCTGCGCGGTGCGGGACACCGGCCCCGGCATTCCACCCGAACACCTCGAGCGGATCTTTGACCGGTTTGTGCAAGCGCCGGGTGGGGGCGGCACGCGACGTGGCACTGGCCTTGGCCTGGCTTTCTGCAAGCTGGTCGTGGAAGCGCACGGCGGGCACATCTGGGTGGAAAGCAAAGAAGCCGAAGGGAGCACATTCTACTTCACGTTACCCCGCAGTGATCCGTGATCAGTCAATTGGTCAATCAGTCGATCGCTTACTTGGTCAATCGGTGACTCGGTCGCAAGTTGGGTGGCGCGATGCACACTCAGCAGCTTGCGGCGGCGCCAACGCAAAAGATATCAAATGTCTAAACACAAAGATCCGCTGTTGGAGGCGTTAGAGGAAGGCCGCTCTTTCACCTGGACCGTGCCAGATGGCGGCGACTTGGCCTCCATGCGCGCGGCCATCAAACATGGACAAACTCTCACAATGTCGCCGGTCGTGAATCCTCACGAAATCCAAATCGGAGACATTGTCTGCGTGAAATGGCATAAAGGGTACATGACGCATCTGGTGCAGGATATCCAGGGCGACCAGTTCCTCATCGCCAACAGCTTGGGCAAGATAAACGGCTGGATTAGCGGAAGCGATATTCTCGGCCGAGTCACCCAAATCGTTGACCCAGAGCCACGTCCGAGTATTCCGGCCATGTTGACTCAATTAGAAACCGCGTATCGCAGGTTGATAGAACATGAGCAAGCTGCCGAAGATGCAGCTCAGCGGTTGCTCTCGATTGTTGATGATATGCGCTGGTACGCCGACAGAATCGGCGTTGAACGTTGCGACAAACAAGCTCAGCAAAACAAGTGGAGTTTCGAGCAGAATTTGTGGCATCTTACCAAGCTGGCGAAAAGTGCAGCTGCGGTAAGATCGCCCAAGCCCATTTGTTACTTTATTGACCGAGGCAAAGAGTGTGTTGGGTTAGCCGCCGAGATATTTGCTCTCTTTGAGTACAACGAACCCAATTGGTAAGGACCAGTAGCGCCATCCGCTGTGACCGCGCGGTGGCTGACGCCCCTGCCATTGGGCGGGAAAAAACGCGCTCGCGTGTTTCGAAAAGAAAAGAGACCGAATGCAGAATAGCGTCAAGCTTAAGCCCATGCCATTGTGGTTATCCCTTGCATTTTTCGGCGTTCCTGGGGGAATTGGGTATTGGAATGCATATGTAGGAATCCCACTACTCGTCAGGTCGGGAGTACCATTGATGGTGGCTTTTCCAGTTCTGTTGTCCGGTATGGGAGTGGTGCTTCTGGGGGTAGCTCTTATCGCTTACCGTCTCGAAGGGAATGAATGGAGCTGGGCTGTCTTCAGAGAGCGGTTCCGCCTTCGCGCGTTCACTCGTAAGGAGGGGCTGTGGGTAGTGGGGATTCTTGTTCTTTGTGTAATCGCCGATGCTCTTCTTGAAGGGACCGGCAAATGGCTCGCTTCGGTTCCGGCGTTTGCGCCACCGGACTATTTCCCACCGCCCTTCAATCCCTTGGTGGATGTGCGCTTTCCGGTGGCGGAGTTTTTGGGTGTGCCCTTTAAGGGGAACTGGTTTATCGCCGGGTTATGGATTCCCTTAAGTTTGGTGAGTATGATTGGGGAAGAGTTTCTATGGCGCGGGTATCTCCTGCCTCGGCAGGAATTGACGCATGGGAAATGGGCATGGCTGCTCAATGGTTTATTGTGGGGATACCTCTTCCATGCGGGAATGAAGTGGCAGTATCTTGGGATGTGGCCGAGTATGCTTCTGACGGCTTGGATTGCCCAACGTCTAAGGACTACTTGGGCATCTGTGGCTGTTCATGTCGGTGGTAATGCGATACTCTTCTGGCTGTTTCTGCTGGCAGGCGTATTAGGGGTTGGTGGTTAATGACATTTCCGCCCGCCCCGCGCGTCCAGCCAACGCGCTACGCGCAGCTCATGCGCCATCCAATTGACCAAGTGATCAATTGACCAAGCAACTGATTGACCGATTGACCCAGAGTAGTGTATAATCCCCTTCGTCAACCTTCCCGCCCCAAGGAGCCATCACTCTTCTATGGACATCACCTGGTTTGGTCATAGTTGCTTCCGGCTGCGCGACCGCGCGGTCTCCGTCGTCACCGACCCTTACGGCAAAGATGTGGGGTTGATCTTGCCGCGCGTCCGCGCCGACTTGGTGACCATCAGCCATGACGCCGACGATCACAACTATGCCAAAGGCGTCAAGAGCGGGTTCAAGACGCTGGACGGCCCCGGCGAGTACGAAGTCTCCGGCGTGTTTGTCACCGGGCTGGAGCTGCGGGGCGAGCGAAAAAAGGGCAAGGAGCCGGACAAGCTCCGCAACACCGTGTTCCTGTTCGAGTTCGAAGACTTGACGATCTGCCACCTGGGCGATCTCGATCAAGTTCCATCGCAGGCGCAGGTCGAAGAGACATTGGGCGAAGTAGACGTGTTGCTCGTCCCGGTGGGCGGCGGCGAATCGCTCAATGCCGCGCAGGCTTCCGAAGTCGTCAGCCTGCTGGAGCCGCACATTGTCATCCCCATGCACTATAAAGTCAAAGGCTCCCCGCTCAAGCTCGACCCCGTCACCAAGTTTCTCAAAGAGATGGGGCTGGACGAGATTCCCACTCAAGAGACGCTCAAGGTTTCGCACAGCAGCCTGCCGGAAGAAACGCAAATCGTGCTGCTGGAACTCAAGAGCAAGGAAGAATAAGATGCGCCGTCACACCTTTATCATCTTTACGCTACTGGTCGTAGCCGTGATGACGTTGGCCGCGTGCGCCAAACCCAACGATCCGCAGCAGTCGCGTCTCAAGGCCGGCAAGGCCGCTTTGGAAAAAGGCGATACGGCCACCGCCATCCGCGAGTTGGAAGCCTTCATCAACGCAGACCCCAAGCAAGCCGAGGCGCGCGCGTTGCTGGGACGCGCTTACGAAAAAGCCAACCGCCGCGACGACGCCATCAGCCAATACCAGGCGGCCGTCACACTCCAAAGCCAGGATGCCGAGATGAGTTATCACCTGGGCGCGTTGTTGGTAAGCGCGGGCAAGCCGGCTGAGGCCATCGCGCCGCTGGCGGCGGGCGTCAAACTAAACTCTGGTCTGGCCCTCAGCTTTACGCAGGAAATTTCGGCGGCAGTCAAGGCCGGGTTGACGGCGGGCAACAACCTGGTCAATGCCGGACAGTCGCAGGAAGCCATCGAACAATACAAGGCCGTTCTCGCGCTCGACCCCAAGAACTTGAGCGCAACGACCAACATGGGCGCGGCGCTCTACGAGTTGGGCAAGCTCGACGAGGCCATCGCCCAGTTCCAGGCGGCGCTCAAGCTAGCGCCCGAGGACGCCGAGACTCACTATCTGCTCGGCGCGGCATACATCCAGCAGAACAAGGTCAAAGAAGCACAATCCGAATTTCAGGCCGCGCTCAAATCCAACCCGAGCTTGGCGCCAGCCTACATCGGCCTGGGCAACGCGCAAATGCTCCAAAATGACCTGGAGGGTGCGGCGGTTTCACTGGCCAAGGCGGCCCAACTGGCGCCCAATTCGCCGGAAGCGTTCTATGCGCTGGGCCGAGTGTTGATGCAAAAAGGCGACCCGGCCGGGGCGCGCAAAGCGTTTCAACAATTCCTCGCGCTCAACCCGCCCCCCAACCGCCGCGCCGAGGTCGAAGGCTGGCTGAAGCAATTGGGGCCGTAAAAAGCTAGACCTGACAGGTTGTTTGGAAACCTGTCCGGTCTTGGAGCATAAGCCGATGATGAAATTGCTGATGAGTTGGGACATTCGCACCGGACGTGAAGCAGAATACTTTGAATTTGCCGTCAAAGAGTTCGCGCCGGGCCTGATCCGCCTGGGGCTGCAAACCTCTGAGGTGTGGTACACCCTTTACGGTGATTGCCCCCAAATGCTGACCGGCTGTGTGGCCGAAGACCTGCAAAAGATTCAAAGTATCCTCAAGACCGACGAGTGGCGTGAACTTGTGACGAAACTCGGCGAGTATGTCACCGATTACCAGCAAAAAATCGTCCGCGCGACGGGCAATTTTCAGTTATGAAACAGACCTAAGTTTCGTAACCTTCGGAGGTCTGCCCGTTAAACAAAGAGAGGGCGCTTGCCCTCTCTTGTCGTTTTGAGATAGACGCCGATGCGCGCTATTGGTCCGTATCCGTCGGGACCTTTTTCTCGGTTTCCGCCGGTTTGCTTTCCGCGCTGTCTTTATCCTTGCCGCTCGGCACGGCCGCCGACGAAGACTTTTTGCTATCGGTGATGTACCACCCGGAACCTTTGAAGACAATCCCCGCCGGTTGAATGAGCCGCCTGACCTGCCCCTTGCACTCTGGGCAGCGCGTCAAAGGCTTGTCCGTGAATTTTTGCAGCCGTTCAAAGCGCGTTCCGCATTTATCACACTTGTAAGAGTAAATCGGCATATACACCCTCCCCTACTCTACCGATGTCAACGAGAGCGCATTGTACCGCACATTAGGTGAGCGGTCAAGACGCAGGAAACAAAATGCAAGATCATTTTGACGGTGAGCCCTCATCACACTGGACACGTTGGCTGCAAGGCGCGGGGCGACTGGAGCCAGGCGATTCGACGATTCGCCTGGTCACGCAGGACGCACGTGCCGGCGACTATTCGGATGCGCAACTCGATGACTATCACGGGCTTCCGCGCCGCAAGTGGCCGTGGCGACCGCCCTTGAAGATGCAAGTCCGCGCGCGAGCGTCGCACGCGTCGCTCGTCGGCACGGCGGGGTTCGGCTTTTGGAACGATCCTTTCACGCTGACCGGCGGCATCAACGCATTGCCAGAAGCTGTGTGGTTTTTCTACGCCTCGCCGCCCTCCGATATGGCGCTCGTCCCCGGCGTGCCCGGCTGGGGTTGGAAGGCCGCCATCGTCCATGCGGCACGCGCCGAGGCGGTACTGCAAAGCGTGCCGACGGCGGCGGCGGTGTTGTGGGCGCGCTTGACGGGGCGCACGCAAACGGCGGCGCGCTGGGTGCAGCGCACCAGCGGCGCGCACGAAGCCCCGTTGCGCCAGGACTGGACTGCCTGGCACACGTTCGAGTTGGAATGGCAGTGTGATGCGGTAACATTCCAGGTTGACGACGAACTAGTCCTGCGTGCGCCCCGCGGTAGCGCGCCGCGCGGGCCGCTGGGGTTTGTCACCTGGGTGGATAACCAGTTTGCTGTGGCAACGCCGCGCGGCGAATTTCGCTTCGGCACGCTCGACGCGCCGGGGAAGCAGTGGCTTGAACTGGACTCTGTGCGGATCGAGGAGATTTAACGCAAAGACACAGGGACGCGAAGATGGGCAATTTCCTTTGCGGCTTTGCGTCCTCGCGTCGTTGCGTTGAAGAATATCTATGAACACAAACCATTGTGCCGGCAGTTTGCCGTCATTGGTGATGCGTGGCATTGAAGAATTCAATCGCGGCGAGTTTTTTGAGCAGCACGAGTCGTTGGAGGCCGCGTGGCGCGCAGAGCCGCGACCCGTGCGCGAGCTGTACCAGGGCATCCTGCAAGTGGGGGTGGGCTGCTACCAGATCGAGCGCGGCAACTTGCCCGGCGCACTCAAAATGTTCGAGCGCGGCCTGCGACGTCTACGCCAGTTCGCGCCGGAATGTCTGAGCATTGATGTATCACGCCTCATCGCCAATGCGGAGCGCGTGCGCGACGAGGCGCAGCGGCTCGGGCCGGAGCGACTGAACGAGCTAGATCGAAGCCTCTTTCCAAGAATCACGGTTGGAGAATCAACAAGATCAGCGTAGAACGTGTTGCGTGTTTCGTATTGCGTGACGGAACACGCAACACGTCTGGTTTAGAAAGGCATCGCATGGATTTTGAGAACAAGGTCGCACTCATCACCGGCTCAGGCCGGGGCATTGGTCGTGCCATTGCGCTGCACCTGGCCGAGCGCGGGGCCGACATCGTCGTCAACTTTTTCCGCAACCGCACGCCAGCAGAAGACACCGCCGCCGAAATAACCAAGCTGGGCCGCAAAGCCATCGTCGTCAAGGCGGACATTGGCGAGCCGGACGGCATCGAGCAATTGTTTGCAGAAACCGAGCGCGCATTCGGCGCGTTGGACATCCTGGTGTGCAATGCCGCGTCGGGTTATAATCGCCCGGTGATGGAGCAGCGTGTCAAAGGCTGGGACTGGACGATGAACATCAATGCGCGGTCGGCGCTGTTTTGCGCACAAAAGGCCGTGCCGCTGATGCAGAAACGCGGGCGTGGCTACATCGTCAACCAGTCCAGCATTGGCAGCCAGCGTGTGCTGCCGGATTACGTCGTCGTGGGAGCGAGCAAGGCGGCGCTGGAAGCCGTGACGCGCTACCTGGCGGTCGAGTTGGCTCCGCTGGGCATCGTCGTCAACGCCGTGTCGGGCGGCACGGTGCTGACCGACGCGCTCAAGCATTTCCGCGCGCTGGAAGACGGAAGCATACTGGGGGGCGGAGCGGAGCGCGTGCCGGCTGGGCGCATGGTCACGCCGGAAGACATTGCCAACGTCGTCGCGTTCCTCTGCACGCCTGCCGCCGAGATGATTCGCGGGCAAGTGATTGTAGTGGATGGCGGGTACACGTTGACGGTGAGGTAAATCCTAAGGAGAGATATAGTATGGTGGATGCCGTAATCCTGGACAACATTCCATTTCAGATAGACCTTGACGATCTGATGCAGACGTTGCATGTCAAAGCGCAAAGCAAACATACCGACGAACTCGAACGCCTGGCCCAGGCTGCTCAAGCCATCGGCAGGCCCAAGGCGATGTACAAAGTCGCCTACATCGAATCCAAAGGCGAAGATACCATTGCCACCGACGGTGTAGTCTTTACCAGCCGTGTGCTCCGGGTCAACCTGGAGCAGGTGCACAAGGTTTTCCCGTATGTGGTGACCTGCGGCATGGAGTTGGAAGAGTGGGCGCGCTCGATAGAGGATTTGCTGCAACGCTTTTGGGCTGAGGCCATCAACGAGTGGGCGCTGCGTTCAGCCATCCAATTCCTGGAAAAGCATCTGGTCGAGCAGTATCAGCTTGGACAAACCTCGACGATGAACCCCGGCTCGCTGGCAGACTGGCCGCTGCAAGAACAACGAACGTTGTTCGCGCTGCTCGGCGACCCGCAGTCTGCCATCGGCGTCCGCCTGACCGACGGCCTGCTGATGGTTCCCACCAAGTCGGTCTCGGGGATTTGGTTTCCCACCGAGACAAGCTTTGCCAGTTGCCAGCTTTGCCCGCGAGAAGACTGCCGTGGACGACGAGCGCCTTACGACAAAGACTTGTACGAGAGGAAATATCGCAAAAGCGCAAGTTAGGGAAAGCCTTGCAAGGGTTGTCTGGAAGCAGGTCGAGGTTGCCCAGGCCCAATCACTTGACGACCACGGGCAAGAACACCAAGTAAGGCAAAGCGAGCAGCTCCCCAAAAGCCGCCGAGACCGGCCCCCAAGAGCCAGCCGCGTCCTGCCCGCGCACAAAGAGGATGTGCCGACCGGGTGCCAGCCCGGCTGCGGGAAACGTGCCGCTCACCGGCTCGACGTTCGCATCGAACGCGCCATCCGTTGCCGTCAAGATGTGCGGCGCTCCTCCGGCCCACGGCGGTATGTCCACGTAAGCTTCGGCGGCGCTGATGATTTGCCCGCCGCTGAGGGTCGCCTGCGCCGTCACCGACGTGCTCCCCACGGTTGTCGTGATGATGCGCATCGTCACCTCCAGCGCATCGGGACCAAAGGCCGTGAGGTAAGGCGTCTGCGCCACTTTGGCCGCGTAAAGCAACGCCGAGATGTTGGGCTGGATCAGCGCATCGTAGCGAAGGCAGTCGGGATAAAAGCCATCATCGTTGGAGCCGATCTCAAACGTGTAGGACGCAATGCCCAATTCGCCATAGGCCCAATCGTCGGTTGTTCCATTGGTGGGATAAAGTTTATCAGCTTGCTGCGGAGTATAGCCATTGAAGGAAGCCAGCTTTTGCCCAAGCTGCTGCAACTGTGCGTTGTTTGGTGCGGCGGTGTCAGTCCATCCCCAGGGCCAGAGCACCAGGGGGCCGTAACTGTGCAGCGTGATCAAGACGCCGGTTGTGGTAATGGGCGCGGCGTCATCATCGCCTGGCCCACGCTGGTCGGGGAAAAGAGACCGCACGTAATTTTCCACAGCCTGTGTCTCTGGCTCCGAAGCCGCAGAAGGCCCGTGGTAGGTCTCGGCGCAAGGGTCTCCGCTGGATCCGGCTCCACCCCATTTGAAATCAGAATTCCGATTGAGGTCAACCCCGTAAAACGAACAAGAGCCGTACGGATGTGTATTCTTCCGCCAGTAGAGCGATAGGTCCTGTTCGTTCTTCACATGCCCGTCGGGATTGGCGCTCACCAGCACATCAATCTCGTCGTAATCCAAAAGCCAAGTGATGTCTGGGTCGTTGCCGTAGCCCTGCAATAGCTTTTGGATGAACACCATCGCCGTCTCATTGGTGATCAACTCGCGCCCGTGGATGTTTGCCATGAGAAAAAAGCGCGGCTTGAATCCGGTCGTGGAGAGGTTGGTGAGACGCATCACCTTCAACTCTCGATTCTCGAAGCTGTTGCCGATCGTGCTCAGGCTGGCAATATCGGGATATTGCGCTGCCCAATCGCTCAACTGTGTGTAAAGATTGTCTATGGTGCGGTAGCAAGCATAGTCGGCAATTGTGTCGGAATGGAGGAGCAGAGTCGGATTCACCTGGAAAGCAAAGCCTTCCTGCGTCAGCCAGGCGCGATCCTGCGAGCCGACAAAGGCCACCAGGTAGCCTTCGTCCCGGTGAACCTCCCACACGTCGAGGCGCGAGGTCAATCGCTCCAACTGAGCCTGTGACGTGAACGGGATGCGCACGACCTCGCCGCCAGTGTCGCTGGCCGTGCTCAAAGGCGCGGCCCACGTCAAGAGAAAACAGCCGGTGAATACCACCGCCAACACTCGCTTCATCATTCAGCTATTTCCTCGCAAGATTCCTCCCGCGAGTAACTCCTCGCCGAATCACGCGAATCTCCACTCATCTGCACGTTCTTATTGTGGAATGGTGTGATGCAGGATTATGCAGGATTATACCCCAGACTCCTGCCGCCCGAAAACCATCGAGCGGCGTTTTGTGGTATCATAGTGCCGCGAGCAAAAGAGCACATCCCTGTGGAGCTATCCGGCAGCTATGCGCGCACTGAACTTTCAGTAACCCTCTGCGGCTGGATCAAGTTTCATTGATCAAGGAGGCAGACATGGCGAAGCAAGCGATTCCCGAACAATATCTCGACCTGTTCCAAAAGCGCGCCTTTGCGCACCTGGCCACGCTGATGCCCGATGGCAGCCCGCAGGTCTCGCCGGTGTGGGTGGACTTGCAGGACGGCTACCTCATCGTCAACAGTGCGCGCGGTCGCCAAAAGGACCGCAACCTGCGGCGTGAGGCGCGGGTGGCCGTGGAAGTCCAAGACCCCGAAAACCCGTACCGCTACCTGCTGGTGCGAGGCCGCGTGGTCAAGATCACCGAAGAAGGCGCAGATGCCAGCATTGATCGCCTGGCGTTCAAATACCTCGGACAAGAGACATACCCCTACCGGAGGCCGGGCGAGGTGCGGGTCATTTACCAGATCGAGCCGGAGCACGTGACGGGTTCGTAGCCACAGGATGAACTGGCCATCCTACGGCATGCGATGACAAAGGAGCAAGCCGTGGACGACCTGGTCAACAAAACCCTCGGGCAATTCCAGATCATACGTGAGCTGGGACGCGGTGGGATGGCGGTCGTTTATCAAGCCTACCAGCCCGCGCTGCAGCGCCAAGTGGCGCTCAAAGTCTTGCCTCCCGGCCTGGCTCAAGATGATTTCGTGCGCCGCTTCCAGCACGAAGCTATCGCCGCCGCCGGGCTGCGCCATCCCAACATCGTGACGATTTACGATGTCGGCTCCGAGGACTGCTACAACTATATCGTCATGGAATTCCTGGAAGGCCGCCCGCTCTCCGATGTGATCCGCGCGGGCGGCCCGATGCCCCTCGCGCGCATTTGCAGGATCATCGAGCAGGTAGCGCAGGCGCTGGACTATGCTCATCAGCATGGCTTTATCCACCGCGACATCAAGCCCAGCAACATCATGCTGGATCAGGCCGACCACGCCACGCTGACCGACTTTGGCATCGCCCGCGCGCTCACCGGCACGCACCTCACGCAAACTGGAACGTTGATCGGCACGCCCGAGTACATGTCGCCGGAGCAAGTGACGGGCGAAGAGATTGACGCCCGCACCGACGTGTACTCGCTGGGCATTGTGGCTTACGAGATGGTGACGGGACAGGTGCCCTTCTCTGGCACGACGGCCTCGGTGCTGTACAAGCAGGCCAATACGCCGCCTCCGCCGCTGCGCACCCACGTGCCGGGCGTCAACCCGTCGGTGGAAAATGTGATTCTGCGCGCGCTGACGAAACGCCGCGACGAGCGATACGCCACGGCGGGTCAGTTCGCCCAGGCGCTCACCGAGGCTGTAGCCGATCAACCGGTTGCGATGCCCGAGCGGCCAACGCCGCCGACTATTACCTCGCAGCCGGTGTATGCCTCGCCGCCTCAACCCATGTACGCTCCGCCGTCCACTCCACCGCGCGCCGGGGGGCTATCGAGTGGACTGTTGTGGATGTTGGCGGGCGGCGCGGCTCTCGCCGTTCTGTGCGTGGTGATTGCCGTCGTCGCATGGATCGCCAGCCGGGGTCAGCCCGCAACGCAGCCGACCGAAACGCCCAGGCAGATCACACAAGCCAGTCCGACCTCACCGCCCGCGCCGACGCTTCGCCCGACGACTGGCGGCGACTTGTCCACGCGCCCACCGCTCACGCCGACGCCAACATCGAGCGAGCCGCGCCTGGCATTTGCCACCGGGCCAGAGGGCGCGTGGCAAATCATGCTGGCCGATGTGACCACAGGGCGCATCGAGCCGCTGCCCAATCAACCCGCCAACAGCGGCGTGCCGGCTTGGTCGCGCGACCACACCCGACTGGCCTTTCGCTCCAAAGTCGGCGGCTCGTGGCAGGTCTATACGATCAACGTCAACGGCGCGGATCTGCGCCAGATCACTCAGGTTGGGAACAACACCGAAGCCAACTGGTCGCCCGACGGCGCTCAATTGGTGTACGTGTCCGATCGAGACGGCAACAAGGAACTCTACATCACCGATGCCGCCGGTCGCCAGCATCGCCGCCTGACGAACAACACCGTGCTGGACGACGATCCGAACTGGTCGCCGGACGGGCAGTGGATCGTGTTCGAGCGCGAAGAAGGTGATTGCTTCAACCTCTACGTCATCCAATCCGATGGTTCCGGCGAGCGCGCCCTCACGCGCAACGCTGGTGCGGATTGCGCCTGGTCTTCCACGCCGGCCTGGTCGCCCGACAGCAAATGGATCGCCTACGAGCAAAGTGCTCATGGCAGGGGCTACCGCATTGCGGTGATGGACGCTAATGGCTCCAATGCCCGTTTCGTGACGCAGGGAGGCGCTGAGGGCGTGAACGACGTCCGGCCGGCCTGGTCACCCGATGGCAAATGGATTGCTTATAGCTCCGACCGGAGCGGAGGCGATGGCATCTATATCGTGCCAGCCGGAGGCGGGCAGCCGCGCCGCATAGACACCGGGTTCGATCCGGCGTGGTGAATGACCGCTTCGCGTGACGAATGATGCCTTCTCATTCTATTCACCGATCCATTTTCCTTTCGTTGACGCTGTGCGCACTCCTTGCGTGCAGTGTTTCGCCAACGCCCCTCCCCGCGACTATCCCCGCCACTCTCACCCGCGTCCCCGCGCTCGGGCCGACTGCCGCGCCTGTGCTGCCCACACCCATGTTGACCTTGCCATCCCCTGGCAAGGACCTTCGGCAACCGACCAGCGTGCTTCCTCGTCCCCAGGTCTCTCTCCGCGCCGACCTGGACTATGCGGCACATCACGTGCGCGCGCAAGAGACCATCACCTACCCCAACCGCACCGGCGTGGCGCTGCCGCGCCTGGCCTTTGATGTGTTGGCCGCGCGCCGCCCCGGCGTGTTCATGCTCACCGCTGGGAACGTGCAGAACGATCCAACCTCCACCTTCACACTCAAGAACGCTGTGTTGCAAGTCGCTTTGAGCCAGCCACTTGCCGCCGATGCGGTCGCCGTTGTCGCCATCGAATACACGCTAGACCTGCCGCCTATCCTGCGCGAAGCGGACGGCACGACAGGCGCGCTGGGTTGGAGCGCCCACCAGACGAACCTGGGCGATTGGTTCCCGGCGGTTTCGGCTTACCGCGATGGTTGGCTGGCCGAACGCAACCCGCCGCACAGTGTGGGCGAGACGACTGCACCTGAAGCGGTGGACATCACTTTAGACCTGGGCGTGAGCAACGCGCCGGATGGCCTGCAAGTCATCGCCAGCGCGCCGGAGGAAAAAGTTGGCGGGCGTTATCACTTCGGGTTAACTGGCGCGCGTTCCTTTGCGTTGAGCCTGGGCACGGATTACGAGATCGCTCAGGCGACCACGGCTTCCGGCGTCCTGGTGCGGTCGGCTTATTTCCGCCAGCACGCTGCCGCCGGTCGAGCCGCGCTGCAAACAGCCGCCGCTGCATTGGACGTGTACGCCGCGCGCTTTGGGCCGTATCATCACCGGCAGCTTTCCCTCGTCGAAGCGGATTTCTCGGACGGGATGGAGTACAGCGGCTTTTACTTTTTGGGCAACGAATACTATGCCGAATACGATGGCACGCCGCGCAATTACCTCACCGCCATCGCCGCGCACGAGGTGGCACACCAATGGTGGTACGACGACGTGGGCAACGATCAAGGCCGCGAGCCGTGGCTCGACGAGGCGCTGTGCATCTACAGTGAACTCGTCTACTACCAGGCGACTCATCCCGACCTGGTGGATTGGTGGTGGGATTTTCGCGTGACGCGCTTCAAGCCCACAGGCTGGGTGAACTCGTCCGTGTATGACTTTAATGCGTTTCGGCCTTACGTGAACGCGGTCTATTTGCGTGGGGCGCTTTTCTTGCGCGACTTGCGCACGGCGATGGGCGACGCGGCGTTTTTTGATTTCCTGCGGCGTTACCGCGCGGCGCAGTCGGGGCGCGTGGCGACTTCGAACGATTTCTGGTCGCTGCTTGAAACGTACAACGTGCCGGATCTGGCGCGACTGCGCGCTGCATATTTTACGCCGCTTCCCTCGCCCACGCGCACACCTGTAGTGCAACAACCAAATGCAGCGCCAGACCTAGCACGATCCTCCGCCTGCACACGCCCGCCCGATGACACGACGCGCGTTCAGGTTGATGGTCACACCGTCAACGCGCGCACGTTGCGGATGCTCAAGTTGGCGCAGCACCTTTACGGCGGGCCGGGCTGTATTCTATGCATGGTGCAGGGCAGCTACACGCCCGGCCTAGAAGAATCGTTCGGCACGCATGACGGCGGCGGCGCGGTGGACATCTCGATCCGCAATCCGGCCAACCTGGACCAGGTGCTATGGGACGAAGCGCCCAAGATGGCAGTCGCCATGCGCCAGGCCGGGTTCGCGGCCTGGTATCGCCCCGCCGGGATGCTCGGCCCGGATTCCAGCGCACACATCCACGCGATTGCCGTCGGCGACCCTGAGCTTTCGGAGGCGGCTCGCCGTCAACTGGATGGGCCGGAGGGTTACTTTCGTGGACTGGACGGCGTGCCGCCTGAATACAAAGGCCCCCACCCCGATCCGCACGGTGGGCCGGTGATCTGCCCGTGGATGATCGAGATGGGCTACAAGGATCTGCGTTGAGTCATGCACGATGCCAAGTGGCATTGGTGCGTGGCTTGAAGCACGAGGGATATTCGCGCGATGGAAACTCTGGACGAACGCTTTTTACGCCTGACCATCGCTCTGGCACGTCAAGCGCGCCGGCAAGGCGGTGAGCCGTTTGGAGCCGTTCTCGTTGTGGATGGGGCGGTCGTGCATCAAGCCTGGGATCGGTGCGCCGAGTTTTCCGATCCCACGTTTCACGCCGAGTTGCGCGTCATCAGCGAGTACTGTCAGGCCCAGCAGCGCATTACCTTGAAGGGATACACGCTCTATGCCAGCACAGAACCTTGCCCCATGTGCGCAGGAGCAATCCACTGGGCGCGCATCTCACGGGTGGTCTTTAGTGTATCGCAAGCCATGCTGCAGCAATTGAGTGGCGGAAGTCCAAAACCGGGTTGCGCCAGTATTATCAACACAGGTGCAACGCAGGTTGAGATCGTGGGGCCGCTCTTGCCGGAAGAAGGGTTAGCCGTTTTTGACGGTTATACATTTGCTTCAAAAGCAGCGCACCCATGCGCACAATGACTCCCGCAAGCACAGTCGCCAATCTACCGGCAAGATTCTTAAAGCCCTGGTGGAATATTAGCTTATCCTTTCAAATAGAGTGCCCAGAGTGTCACACACGGGGCACTTTTCTGGCGCACCTCCGTCCATGGCGAAGCCACACTGGGGACAGATGTAATAATCGAAGGTTTCTGTTTGGCAGCCTGGAGAAGCAAAACACTTGAGATAAAGTCTCGCGCGGGCCGTCTCGGCTGCGACAATGGCACGCAAAAATTTGGCAAGCTGAGGAAACCCCGCTTCCTGGGCTATTTTGGACAATTCTATGTAACGGCTGTGATGGGCTTGCGCTTCATCTGCAAGGGCTTTCGCCAAATCGTCAATCGCTGTGGACATATTGGTCTCCTTTTCTGATTGAGATGAATTGTATTCTAGAGGGTGGAACATTCTTGCTCAGTTGTAGATAGTCAGTTTTTCAGTTGGTCATCTTCATAGTCACCTCCGTTGAATCAACCCAATCCTGATTAAACTAAAACACCCCAGCCGTTTGACATCTGTGGGGTGATTAAACAAATAGACCGGTCCTTCTGAATCAGGACTGGTCCACTTCTCTAATTACATTAGAGCATGTTTCTTGCTCGGAGGCAAGCCTGATTTTCAGCTTTTTAGGCCCTGGAGTATTTGCCAGATACTCTTTACGAAAATCCTCACTTGTGCTAGAATGAACCAAGTCGCCAGGGAATATCCAATTTGACTCATAGATTGCATACTTGCCAAGGGAGCAGTCGAACGTGTTGATCAACTATCTTCCCATCTTTGTATTGTTGGTCATCTCGACGGTGCTAGCCGCCGTCGTCATCTTTATCAGCACTTTTCTAGGCCCACGCCGCCCCACCCTACGCAAACTCCAGCCTTACGAATCCGGCATGACGCCGCTCGGCCCGGCGCAGCGTCGCATGCCGGTCAAGTTTTACCTCGTCGCCGTGCTGTTCATCTTGTTCGATGTCGAGATCATTTTCCTTTACCCCTGGGCGGTCACGTTCCGCCAGTTGGGGTTGTTTGGATTTGTCGAGATGCTGATCTTTGTGGCGATTCTTCTAGTGGGGTACGTGTATGCGTGGAAAAAGGGAGCACTGGAATGGGAATAGAGCAAAAGCTGGCGAACATGGGCGCGGTGACGACCAGGCTCGAGCAAGCCGTCAACTGGGCGCGAACGAATGCGATGTGGCCAATGTTGTTCGGCCTGGCGTGCTGCGCCATCGAGATGATGTCGGCGCAGGCAGCCGAGTTTGACCTGAGCCGCTTTGGGATGGAACTGATGCGCGCCAGCCCGCGCCAATCCGACCTGATGATCGTGGCCGGGCGTGTGAGTCGCAAGATGGCGCCGGTGCTGCGCCGCCTATATGACCAGATGCCCGATCCCAAGTGGGTGATTGCGATGGGCGACTGCGCCTCGAACGGCGGCGTGTTCAACAACTATGCCATCGTCCAAGGCGTGGACGAGATCGTGCCGGTGGATGTGTACGTGGCCGGCTGCCCACCTCGACCTGAAGCGTTGATTGACGGCATCATCAAGCTGCACGAAAAGGTCAAGAAGGAAAAGCTCACGACCTGGGCGTAACCTGTAAGGGCGGCATCCCCATGCCGCCGAAGGATATTGGCATGGCAGAACTGGCACAAATCGTCGCAAGACTCAAGACTAGATTCTCGGACGCGATTGAGGACGCGCGCGAATTTCGTGGCGAGTTCACGGTGCGCGTCAAGCCGGAGCGGCTTGTCGAGCTGTGCACGTTCCTGCGCGACGATCCCGACTGCGCGTTCGACTTTTTGTCGGACGTTTCCGGCGTGGATTACTACCCGGACGAGCCGCGCTTCGGCGTCAACTATCATCTGACCTCGATGCAGTATCATCGTCGGCTGCGGCTCAAGGTGCGCGTGTCCGGCCCCGACCCGAGCGTGCCCACGGTCACGCCCGTGTGGCCGGGCGCGAACTGGTTCGAGCGTGAAACGTACGACCTGTTCGGTGTGGTGTTTGTGGGCCACCCCGACTTGCGCCGCCTCTTGTTGCCCGAAGACTTTCGCGGGCATCCGCTGCGCCGCGACCAGTCCGCCGTCCAGGAAGAAGTGCAGTTCACACACAACTTTGAAGAGGTTGACCGAACCAAGCCTTACGCCAAAAGCTGATTGCAGATTATTGATTGCTGATTGGAGGCGAGTCAGCCCCGAAATCTAAAATCAGCAATTCAAAATGAGAAAGCCATGTCACTGACAGAGTACGGTGTTACCGAAGTCACGCTGGATCAACTCCGGTCGCTGGTGTCCGAGCGAGCGTTTACGGGCGAGACGATGCTGCTGAATATGGGTCCGCAGCACCCCAGCACACACGGCGTGCTGCGGCTCTTGTTGGAACTGGATGGCGAAAGCGTCGTGTCGTGCGTGCCGGATATTGGCTACCTGCACACGGGCATCGAAAAGACGGCGGAAGACAAGACGTACACCAAGGTTGTTCCGCTCACCGACCGGATGGACTATTTAGCGCCGCTTTCGAACAACCTGGGGTACGTGCTGGCCGTCGAGAAATTGATGGACACGCAGGTGCCACTGCGCGCCCAGTACGTGCGCGTTCTCTTGTGCGAACTGACGCGCATCACCAGCCACCTGGTCTGGCTGGGCACGCACGCGCTCGACATCGGCGCGATGAGCGTGTTCCTATATTGCTTCCGCGAGCGCGAAATTGTGATGGACATTTTCGAGATGGTGGCCGGCCAGCGGATGATGGCGAGTTACTTTCGCCCTGGCGGGCTGTGGCGCGACCTGCCGCCCGGCTTTGAAGAGGCCGTACGCGATTTCCTCAAGCTGATGCCGGAGCGGATTGACGAATACGAAGCTTTGTTGGACAAGAATCCGATCTGGTTGGAGCGCACCAAGCACATTGGCGTTATCAGCCCGAAGGATGCAGTTGCGTGGGGCGTGAGCGGGCCGAGCCTGCGCGGCAGCGGCGTGAACTGGGACATCCGCAAGGCGATGCCGTACTCGTCCTACGATCACTTTGACTTTGAGGCACCGTTGGGCAAGAACGGCGACGTGTACGACCGTTTCCTGTGCCGCATCCACGAGATGCGCGAGAGCCTCAAGATCGTCCAGCAGGCGCTAGATAAACTACCCGGTGGCCCGTTCATGACGAGCGACCGCAAAGTCGCCCCGCCTCCGAAGGAAGAATTGGCGTACTCGATGGAAGCACTCATCCATCACTTCAAGTTATGGACAGAAGGTTTCAAAGCGCCGGAAGGCGAGGTGTACGTTTCGGTCGAATCACCGCGCGGCGAGTTCGGATGTTACCTCAACAGCGATGGCTCGTCCAAGCCACGCCGTGTGCATTTTCGCGCGCCGTCGTTCGCCAATCTTTCGGCGCTGCCGTTGATGACCCAAGGTGTGTTCGTGGCGGACTTGGTGGCGATTACGGGCAGCATTGATATTGTGTTAGGGGATGTAGACAGGTGATTTTGACAAGGTGACACGGTGACACAGGGATTCACATTTCTCCTTGTCACCTTGTCTGCCGGTCATCGGAGTATACATGCTGGCCGACAAGCATCACAATGAGATTGACGCGATTCTAAGCAAGTATCCGGACAAGCATTCGACCCTGCTGCCGTTGCTCTATTTGGTTCTCGTCTTGCTATCGTTCGCTGTTGCGTGTTCGCCATCCTCGCCGGCAAGGCCGTCGAGCGTGGCGCCGGTCGCGTCTTCTCCAATTGCCGAGAGCACGTCAACCATTGCAGACGTTCCGCCGTTTCCATACACGGCGCCGCTTCCTCCGGCCATCCCTTCGGTTTTGGATGGCGTGTATACCAAGACGATCCCGTTCGAGGGTACGCCCGTTCCGTGCAGACGCTGTGCAGAGTATCGGCTGGAAGGCGGCGTTTGGACGCTGACCCTGGACAAGGGTGTGTTCAAAGTGTTCCATCCATATACGGAATTCACCGCGGTGGGATCGTTTACGGTTTCGGGAGATCGAATCACTCTATTCAACGACCCGAACTGTACCGAGGATGTGGGGACTTTTTCATGGACCTTGCAGGATGGTTTGTTGACACTCAAGGTTATAGATGACCCGTGCGCCATCGGGCTGAGGGCAAAGAACTTGATGTCTTCGCCGTGGGCCAAGATCGCCAATGGGCAAAGCCAGAAAATGGACCCATGCCAACCGCCGAACAGAGATGCAGCAATAACCGATCATTGGAAGAAGCCGGAGGGATGCCGCTAGCTGACTAACAGGGTGAGGCGCACTTGCGCTCGCGTGGATGCTCTGGCATCTGGTGTCGCTGATGCGGCAAGCCCGGCCAATGGAGTCTACTGTGCTGATAGACAAACATCGCGACCAAATCAACCATATTTTGAGCAAATATCCAGATCAACGCTCGGCCATACTGCCGCTGCTCTACCTGGCGCAAAAAGAGTACGGCTACTGTACGGACGAGGCCATCCGCGAGGTGGCGGACTTGGTGGATGTGGAGCCGACGCACGTGCGCTCGGTCGTGGGGTTCTATACGCTGTTCTACGATCACCCGGTGGGCAAGCACATCATTCAGGTGTGCGACGATCTGCCGTGTGCGCTGCGCGGCGCGGATCAGTTTGTGGATCACGTCTGCCAAAAACTGAATCTCGATCCGGACAAGGTTCGCCACGGCGGGCAGACGACGGACGACGGGCAGTTTACCGTTGAGACGGTGACGTGCATCGCCGGGTGTCACCACGCGCCGCTGGCCCAGATAGACCTGGATTACTTTGAGAATCTGGACGAAAAGAAATTCAACGAGATCGTGACACGGTTGCAAAATGAGCGGGCCCACTCATAACATAGTCGCATGTTGGATCCTCTCGGCCAGTTTCCCTATATTGCAGGGTAACACTCGTGAAGAAACTGGTGCTGCTTGGCACGAAAAATCAAGCAAAGATAAACATTGTTCAAGAGGCACTCGAGTCCCTGCCTATCGAGATTCTGAGTTTGAGAGCTTTGCACATTGATATAGACGTGAGAGAGGATGGAAAATCCACTGAAGAAAATGCAGAGAAAAAGGCCAAAGCATACTATGCCAAGTCTGGCATTTCCACTCTGGCAATTGATGGGGGACTAGACGTTGAAAAGTTCCCAGATGAAAAGCAGCCGGGAGTCTTTGTTAGAAGGATTGGCGGCACTGATCGAGACGTGACTGACGAGGAAATACTTGACTATTACGTGCAAGAATTGGGGAGGGTCGGTGGAGAAAGTATAGGCATCTGGAGAGGTTCCATCGCATTGGTAACCTCAGATGCCAAAGTTTTCTCCCAGGCTTTTTCATTCAAGACAATACTGACCTCTGAGAAAAGAGGTCCTTTGACTCCAGGAGCGCCCCTTGATTCATTGATGATCGATCCTGTCACTGGGAAACACTATTCAGAAATGAACAGTGGAGAGCGACCTGATTTTGAGTCGATACTTGGATTCATGAAGCAACATTTCGATGAATTGTGAAAGACTGCTAAAAAAGCCAAGATTGACGGGGATTCGTACAAGAGGCTGCTCGCACTGATGATGACATTTCGCCGTTTGACCGTTGACGACTATGACGCGATCCTGGCGCTGTGGCAGCGTGCCGGTCTGGACACGATCCGTCCGCAGGGGCGCGACAGCCGTGCGGCTTTTGCGGATCAGCTGGCGCGTGGGCAGGTCGTGCTGGGGCTGGAAGACACGGGCAGGCTCGTGGCGTGCGTCGTCATCACCGACGACACGCGCAAGGGCTGGATCAACCGGCTGGCGGTAGAGCCGGACTATCGGCGTCAAGGGCTGGCGGCGCGACTCGTCGCCGAGGCAGAAGGGGAATTGAGGGCCAGGGGCATCCAGGTTTTTGCCGCGCTCATCGAAAACGAGAACGTCGCTTCGTTGAGCCTGTTCCAGCGCGAAGGCTACAGGACGCACGGCATCTATTACGTGAGCAAGCGAGACAGCAAGGACGTATGACAATAATGGTACAGCGTATTCTACTGCGTGACCTGGACATTCCCGACATCGGCCAGCTTGAGGTGTACATCAAGCACGGCGGTTATGGCGCGCTGCGCCAGGCGCTCACGGCGATGAAGCCGGAACAAGTGATTGATGTGGTCAAGGCTTCCGGCTTGCGCGGGCGCGGCGGCGCGGGCTTTCCCACCGGCGTCAAGTGGAGCTTTATCCCCAAGGACATTTTCCCGCGCTACGTCACCGTCAACGCCGACGAGTCCGAGCCGGGCACGTTCAAGGATCGCCAGATCATTGAAAAGAATCCGCACCAGCTTGTCGAAGGCGCGGCGATTGCGGCGTATGCCGTCCGCGCAGAAAAAACTTTTATTTACTGTCGCGGCGAGTTTGCCCAACCGGCGCGCACGCTGCAAGCAGCGGTGAACGCAGCATACCAGGCGGGCTACCTGGGCCAGAACGTTTTCGGCAGCGGCGTCAATATTGACATCGCCGTTCACCTGGGCGCGGGGGCCTATATCTGCGGCGAAGAGACGGCGTTGCTGGATTCGCTCGAAGGCAAGATCGGCCAGCCGCGTCTCCGCCCACCGTTCCCGGCCATGGCGGGGTTGTATGGCAAGCCGACCGTCGTCAACAACGTCGAGACGCTGGCGAATGTCCCGTTCATCATCACCAACGGCGCGGACGCCTACAAGAAATTCGGGACGGAAAAATCGCCCGGCACCAAGATCGCGTGCCTGTCCGGCCACGTCAAGCGCCCCGGCAATTATGAGTTCGAGTTGGGCAAGATCACCTTCCGTGATTTGATCTTTGGCGCGGATTACGGCCAGGGCTTGCTGCACGAGGGAGCCACCGTGAAGGCCATCCTGCCGTCGGGCGCATCGTCGGTGCTGCTGGGCGCGGACAAGCTCGACACGCCGCTGGATTACGAATCCGTCGCCGCGACCGGCTCGATGTTGGGCAGTGCGTCCGTCATCGTGTTGGACTCGACGACCGACATTGTGTGGGCCATGTACAAGGCCATCCGGTTCTTTAAGCACGAGTCGTGTGGCAAGTGCACGCCCTGCCGCGAGGGTACGTTCTGGATGTTGCGCATTTACGAGCGGCTGGTTCACGGCAAGGGCACACAAGCCGATATTGACCTGCTCGATAGCGTGGCGGGCCAGATGCAGAACAAATGCTTTTGCCTGCTGGGCGAGTTTTCGATTGCGCCGGTGATGTCGTCCATCAAGTTGTTCCGGGATGAATACCTGGCGAAGGTGAAAGCGTAGGTGGTATAACCTAATGATAAAACTTTTTACGATCGGTCATAGCAATCATAGTCTGGAAAAGTTCATTCGCTTACTTGAAGACAATGGCATCATGCTGTTGGTTGACGTTCGCACGGCACCGCACAGCCGTTACAACCCGCAGTTTAACAAAGAGAACCTTGAAAGCGTACTGCCTCAGCGCGGTATTCAATATGCTCATGCAGGCAAATACCTGGGTGGTCGGCCATCTGATCCCACTTGCTACAAGGGGCGAGTGTTACCGGCAGAAGGCGCGGACTATTTGCACGAAGTAGACTATCCCGAAGTGATGAAGCGCAAGTGGTTCATCCAGGGGATCGATCGCTTGTTGGAACTGGCGGATGAGCAGACCACCGCCATCATGTGCAGCGAAGAGAACCCTGCCGAGTGTCATCGGCATCACCTGATTGCTCAATTCCTGATAGCCGAACATCCAGAAGTGGACGTGCGCCACATTCGCGGCGATGGCACAGTATTCGGTGCCAAGTCATTGCATGTGTCAGTCAACGAAATGGTAGCAGAACAACTGACTATGCTTTAGAGATCATGATGCGACTTTATACGATTGGCTTCACACAGAAGCGGGCTGAGACCTTCTTTGAGCTTTTGCGGCAGCATGGCGTACAGCGGCTGGTGGATATTCGGCTTAATCCAGGCGGGCAGCTATCGGGTTTCGCCAAGCAGGATGATCTGCCCTACTTTCTCTCTGGACTCGTGGCGGGCTGCCAATATGTTCACATGCCAGAGCTTGCCCCGACGAAAGAGATCCTCAACGACTATCGTTCGAACTCCGACTGGCCTCGCTATATGGCACGTTTTGAAGCTCTGATGGATGAACGGAGAATTCCAGTGGCGCTGAATCGGGCAGGATTTGAGACGTTCACATCTTGCTTGCTGTGCAGCGAGCCGACTCCTGAGCATTGTCACCGTCGCCTGGTGGCCGAACGGCTTGCAGCGCATTGGCCTGACGTTGAGATTATACATCTATGAAAACATCACTCGTTATCACAGATGTCACACGCATGCGGGAAGGTCGGGTTTGCATTGCCGGTTATACCAGAAAGGGCAAGTGCATTCGTCCAGTGCTGCCGCCTCCAGGTATTCACGAGCGTACCCTGTATGCAGAAGGGCGGCCAATCGTATTTCCGTTCGCAGTGGTTGAATATGATCTATTGCAGCCAGATCCTCACCCGCCGCATACAGAAGACGTTCGTTACGACCCACTATCAGTTCGGTTTATTGAGCAGTTAGACGACGAGCGCAAGCAAACTGTTCTGAACAAGACATTTTTTCCGAGTGTGAAAGCCATCTTTGAAGTGCCCGTCTATTCCGATTACGGCCATTACATCATGGATGGGCAAGGTCCACGTTCGTTGGGCACTGTTCAACCGCAACAAGTGACACAAACCATTCACGAGCTGTCACCAGAAGGAAAATGGAACTATCGCCTTGTCTTTTTTGATGGCGAGGGAGTAACCTATCGGTTGACAGTCACTGACTTGGCATGGCGATACTATCACGACCGCCAACGGCAAGACGGGCGTGAGCCAAATGAAATTACACGTAGATTGACTCGCGTGCTCAAACCGAGCCAGGTTTATTTGCGAATTGGTCTTGCTCGCGGATGGGAAAAATATCCTGACCGGTGTTTCATCCAGATCACCGGTGTGTACACATTTCCAGATTATCTCGAGGGTCGAACCTTTGCTGACTTTGCCCCAAAACGAGATGGATAAGTGATATGACGATCAACCTGACGATTGACGGCAAACCTGTTTCCGTGCCACCGGGCACCGTGGTGGCCGACGCGGCGAAAAAGGTCGGGGTCAACATCCCGGTGTTTTGCTACCATCCCAAGCTGGAACCGGTGGGCATGTGCCGCATGTGCCTGGTCGAAATCGGCACGCCGCAGGTGGACCGCGCCACGCGCCAGCCCGTGCTCAGCGCAGACAGTCAGCCCGTCATCGCCTGGATGCCGAAATTACAGACGGCCTGCACAACCCCGGTGAGCGAAGGCATGTCCGTCCGCACGAACACGCAGGTGGTCAAGGATGCGCAGCGCGCGATATTGGAATTTCTGCTCACCAGTCACCCGCTTGACTGCCCCATCTGCGACAAGGGCGGCGAGTGCCCACTGCAAAATCTGACGCTGGGCTATGGCCCCGGCGAGACGCGCTTTGAGTATTCCGAAAAGCAGCACCTCGACAAGCGCGTGCCGTTGGGCGATTTGATCTTGCTCGACCGCGAGCGCTGCATCCAGTGCGCGCGCTGCATCCGCTTCCAGGACGAAATCGCCGACGACCACGTGCTGGGATTTTACGAGCGCGGGCGAACGATGGAGATTGTCACTTTTTCCGAGCCAGGCTTTGACTCTTATTTTTCCGGCAACACGACGGACGTTTGCCCGGTCGGCGCGCTGACGACGCGGGACTTTCACTTTCGCGCGCGACCGTGGGAGCTCACGAATGTTCCGAGCCTCTGCAATCACTGCGCGGTGGGCTGCAACACGACGCTGGGCACGCGCCGCAGCGCCAGAGCGGGCGGCGGATGGGAAATCTTGCGCGTGATGCCGCGCCAGAACGAGCAGGTCAACGAAATCTGGATGTGCGACAAGGGCCGCTTTGGACATCATCACGTACGCAGCCCGCAGCGCCTTTCCGGCCCGATGGTGCGCGATGCGAGCGGTACACTCCAACCGGCGACGTGGGACGATGCGCTCTCGCTCGTGGCAGGCCGCCTAAAAGCCGCCGACGAGCGCGTGCTGGGACTCGTGGGCGACCGGCTGGCGAATGAGGATTTGTATCTGTTTGTAAAGTTGTTCCGCGAGGGACTAGGTTATCCGAACATGCAAGTGCGCCCGCGCGTGGCGGGACATGAAATCGCAACACAGTACGGCGTGGCGACCGGCACGAATTTCGGGACGATGGGAAAGGGCGCGGCGATTTTCGTCATCGCGGGCGACGTGGAAGAGGAAGCGCCAGTGTGGTTCTTGCGCATCCGGGGAGCCGTCAAGCGCGGCGCGGTGCTCGTCGTGGCGAACGGACGTGAGACCAAGCTCGACCGCTATACGGCAGGGCTGCGCTATCGCTACGGGACCGAGACCCAGCTTGTGTTGGGCTTGCTCAACGTCATCTTGTCCGAGAACCTCGTCAAGCCAGAAGTCGCGGCGAGAATTGACGGGCTGGATGAACTCGGGTTGCAAGTCGCAAAGTACACCCCATCGAAAGTGTCTGGGGCGACCGGTGTTGCGCAAGAAGCATTAGTCAGCGCGGCGCGCACGCTCGCCCATGCCACCGATGCCGTATTCATCTTTGGCCGCGAAGGCGTTCCAGACGGCGAGGCGTTGGCGCAAGTCGTCGCCAACCTGGCCATCGTCACCGGTCACGTCGCTCGACCGAACAATGGGCTGCTTCGGTTGTTGCCACACAATAACTCTCAAGGCGCGGCAGATCAAGTTTCAAATCTCAAATCTGCAACCTCAAATGCCAAGACGGTATACATTGTCGGAACAGACCCAATCGGCGATGGCGAGGCGCTGCCCGCTGCGCGCGACGCTTTTGTCATCGTGCAGGAATTGTTCATGACGGAGACAGCCAAACGCGCGGACGTGGTGTTGCCGGTAGTTGCGTTTGCCGAGCGCGATGGGACGTATACGAACGCCGAGCGGCGCGTGCAGCGGTTCTATGCGGCGCTGCCTGTCACTGTTGACGCGCGCCCCGATTGGGAGATCTTCTGGGACATTGGGCGGCGGATGGGGATGGACTGGCGCTACACCACCGCCGAAGAGGTGATGGAAGAGCTGGCCCGGTCTGTCCCAACTTACGCGGGCATGACCTACGCGCGCTTGACGCAGACGGAGGAGCAATGGCCGCCAGTGGGCGCGCAGGATTTGTACTTTGGCGGGACGGCCTACGATAATCGCGGTGGGCTGGGCGCGCAATATCCTGCCGCGTGCGAGACGATGGAACGCTTTGCCGTTGCGTGGGCCGAGCCACCCGCGCCGCCCCCTGCGCGCGGTAACATTATTGCCGTGCCGGTGCGCAAGTTGTACCAGCGCGGCACGCTCATCGCGCAGCCCCCTAAAGAGGGAGATTCGCGCGCGCTCGATTCGCGCACACTCGCGCCGTGCATCGAGTTGTGCCAGGCCGACGCCGACCGGTTGGACATTGCCAATGGCGACGTGGTGACGGTGACACTTGCTTCCGGCGAGCGCGAGCTGACAGCGCGCGTAAATAGCCAGGCTCCGCAAGGCGCGGCGCTGGTGCCCGATCACATCACGACGAATATCACGTTGACGAGTGTGAGCAAAAAGTGAGAGGCCATGATGCCAGAGGTTAGCAGATTCCTCGGAATCACTATCGCGATATACTACAAAGAACATCAGCCGCCGCATTTTCACGCCAAATACGGCGCGCAAACCGGCGTTTTCTCTATCGCAGATTTGAGACTCACCGAAGGACGATTGCCCAAACGGGTCATCTCGCTTGTCCTGGAATGGGCCTTTGAGCACCGGGACGAATTGATGCAAGATTGGGAGCTGGCAAGGGCGGGAAAACCATTGCGCGATATACCGCCGTTGGTATAGGAGGTGTCACATGCACTTTGTGAGAGACTTATCCTACGTGTCTGAATACAAACTACTGCTGTCTTTTGAAGATGGCAGCGTGCGGCTGGTTGACCTGGAGCGGGAATTGGAGGGCGAGATATTCGAGCCGCTTGCAGACATCAACTACTTCAAGACCGTTCGCGTGAACCCAGACCTGGACACCATCGTTTGGGACAATGGCGCAGACATGTCCCCGGACTTTTTGTATGAGATAGGGGTGGCGGTGACCGAGCGTGCGCTTGCAGCATAGTCGTAGCCGCCACAAGATGAGGGCATGATGAACAAGACGCTTTTTGATGCAATTGCATCCTATGGCAAAAAATACCGTGAAAAACATCTTAGCGGTATTGACACCAATAAACTTATAAATGACTTTTGGCCTGCTCTTGATTTCTTCTTGTCACGAGCGTGCTTTCAAGGCCGACGCGATGAGGTTTCTGACAAAGTTTATGAAGCCGTAATCGAAGTTCTTGGGCCTGAATTTTCTGTATCGAAGGGAACCGCAAACTACGAAGCACTTGGTCAGCAAAAATGGAAACCGTTAGAAAAGACGCTGAGAAGCAAAATAGGCAAAGGACACGTTGGTAAGGCTCGAGACGTTGATATGGTATTGACCACATTGGATTTTATTGGTCAACTTTCCGACCTGAATATCGTGAAATACTCGGTGGGGCAAGTACAACACGGTAATCTGCATGGGCACTATGTCGAACTCCAAGCGTCACAATCAAAGAAGGGTATTACACAAGTCGGCCCCAAAATAGCGGCTCTATATTTGCGCGATCTAGTGTCACTCTACGATTTGGACAATAGGGTATCTAATGATGACGCGTATTGCATTCAGCCTATAGATACATGGGTTAGAAAATTGGCCTACCGGCTACAGATTGTTGACAAAGAAGCAAGTGACCTAAAAATACAAAAAGCCATAGTAGACCTATGCACAAGCCGAGGCGCATCGCCTATTCTATTCAATCAGGGCGCATGGTATGTTGGCCGCTATGCTTCTGAAATTGTGTTGGAGATGTTAGACACTGGCGAGTGATCAGGGTTGTTCAGTTCTGTCACCCTGAGCGACAGCGAAGGGTCTCTTTCACGTCGGACAGAGATGCTTCGCTTCGCTCAGCATGACACATGCGCAGAGAATTGAACAGCCCCGGGCAAGTGATACAATGGCACGCCGCCGCCTAATAATCGGATAAACGGATGCGCCGATTCCATCCGCTTATCAGCTTGCATCCGTTGCGGCACGCAACACGGAACACGTATCACGCAGCACGTTAGGAATCATCTATGGCTGATCTGCTGATTGAAGCGACCATCAAAAGTCTCATGATCTTTTTCCTGGGGATGGGCGGCTTTGCCTACACCACCTGGATCGAGCGCAAGTTTCTCGCCCGAATCCAGATGCGCTACGGCCCCAACCGCGCGGGCAAGTTCGGCTTATTGCAGCCGGTCGCCGACGGACTCAAGCTGTTCTTCAAAGAAGAGCTCACTCCGGCGGGCGCGGACAAGGTCATCTTTACGCTCGCGCCCATCGTCACGCTGTTGCCGGCGATGCTCGTGTTCGCCGTCATCCCGGTGGGGAACAAGATCGCGCTGTTCGGCAGAGAGTATCACCTGGTGCTCGCCCCCGGCATCAACGTGGGCATCCTATACATCCTGGCGGTCACGTCCATCGCCGTGTACGGCATCACGATGGCGGGCTGGTCGTCGAACAACAAGTACGCGCTGCTGGGCGGGCTGCGCTCGTCGGCGCAAATGATCAGCTACGAGCTGGCGATGGGGCTGGCGATCCTTTCCGTGGTGATGACGGCAAACACGCTCGACGTCGGCAAGATCGTCGAGGCGCAGATGCGGCCACTGGTGGTCCTGTTCGGCCCGGTGTCTATCCCACAGTGGTACATTCTCTTCCAGCCGTTGGCGTTTGCGATTTACCTCATCACGTCCATCGCCGAAGTGAACCGCGCGCCGTTCGACCTGCCGGAAGCCGAGCAGGAATTGACAGCGGGCTATCACACCGAATACAGCGGGATGAAATTTGCGCTGTTCTTTGCGGCGGAATATATCAAAATGATCGCCGTCAGCGCGCTGGGCGCGACCTTGTTCCTGGGCGGTTATCATGGCCCGTTCGTGAGCGAGGTTCCGCTGCTTGGCCCAGTGTACTTTGTGCTCAAGACCCTTCTGGCGCTAGTAGTGTTTGTGTGGGTGCGTGGGACGCTGCCGCGTCTCCGCTACGATAGACTGATGGCGTTCGGTTGGAAAGTGTTGCTGCCTTTATCGTTGTTGAATGTGTTGGTGACGGCGTTGGTGATTTTGGTGTTGGGAGGCAAGTGATGCCTGAAGTGATCAAGGTCTTTAGCGCGGCGTTCGTCGCTTTTGTGACAGGCTTTTGGACGACGATCCGGCAGATTTTCCGCAAGCCGGTGACGATTCAATATCCGGAGATCAAAAAGCCGCCTAAGCAGCGCTTTCGCGGGCGGCACGAGTTGCGCCGCTACGCCGACGGGCTGGAGCGCTGCATCGGCTGCGCGCTGTGCGCGGCGGCCTGTCCCGCCGATGCGATCTACGTCGAAGCGGCGGACAACACGGACGGCGAGCGTTACTCGCCCGGCGAGCGCTACGCCAAGACCTACGAGATCAATATGCTGCGCTGCATCTTTTGCGGCTACTGCGAAGACGCCTGCCCGACGGACGCAATTGTGCTGACAGACAAGTACGAGCTTTCGTCCTACGACCGGCGCTCACAGATCTATACCAAAGATCAACTCATTGTCCCGCCGCCGCCCGGCCAGACTGGCACGCCGCAACAAGTGACACCGCACAGCCGCGACCGGGCGATCTTGCCGGAAGGGTTGGTTTCGGAGCCGTGATGCGTAAAACGTGATACGTGATACGTGATGGTCACGTTTCACGCATCACATATCAGGGGTTGACCGTGGGCACACTCACCGAACAATACATCATGTTTGGCTTCGTCGGCGCAGTCGCGCTGGTGACGGCGATTGCGATGCTCACCAGCCGCAGCGCGATCTATAGCGCGCTGTTCCTGGTGCTCAACCTGTGCTCCATCGCCGTGTTCTTTCTCATCCTGGGCGGGCCGTTCATCGCCGTCGTTCAGGTGAGCGTGTACGCGGGCGCGATCATGGTGCTGTTCCTGTTCGTCATTATGCTGCTGGGCGCGGAGCACACGCCGGGCGAGCAGCATTTGCCCTGGCAGCCCGCCGTGGCGATTCTCCTCGCCATCGTGTTGCTGGGGATGACAGGCTTTGCCTTGTGGCGCACCATGCCGACCTGGGCGGCGGCGACGTCCACTGCGTTGGTCGAGCTGCCCGGCAGCCCGGAAGCGATTGGCAAGTTGCTGTTCAGCCGTTACACCTTCCCGTTCGAGGTCACATCCGTGCTGCTGCTCGTAGCGTTGGTCGGCGCGGTCGTCATGACGAGGGACACGAAATGAACGACGTCTTTCCGCAAGTCTTGCCATTGTACCTGGGCCTGAGCGCGATCCTGTTTTCGATTGGCGTGATCGGCGTGCTGGTGCGGCGCAACGCCATCATCATTTTCATGTCGGTCGAGCTGATGCTCAACAGCGCCAACCTGGCGTTCGTCGCGTTCGCGCGCTATTTCAATCAGCTTGACGGGCAAATCATTGTGTTCTTTGTGATGACGGTCGCGGCGGCCGAGGTTGCCGTGGGGTTGGCGCTGATCGTGGCGATCTTCAAGGCCAAGAAAAGCATCAACGTGGACGACATTAGTACGATGAAGGGTTAAAGGTACGCCATGTCCACCGCAACGAATCGTCATGCGAACCTGGAGCAAATCTGCCGCAAATTTGATGTGGCGATTCTATACGTTTTCGGCAGCCGCGCCGATGAGGTGCGCGAGTGGCTGGAAGGGCAGCGGGCGGAGCTTGCGCCTGGTCCTTCGGACGTGGATGTCGGTGTCAAAGCTGCGCCGGGAGTGCATTGGTCGGTCAAGGACAAAATCCACTTGGCGATTGAACTGGAAGACCTGCTGGGGTGTAACCGAGTTGATCTGGTTGTCTTGAACACGGCTGACCCGTTTCTGGCTGAAGAGATCATTCGCGGGGAGCGGCTTTATGCGCTTGACGAGTACGAAGCCGACGAATACGATCTCTACGTCTTACGGCGGGCGGGCGATCTGGCTCCGCTGGAACGCGAGTGGATGTCTCAAATCCTGGAGGTGCATGTATGACACCTGGGGGCGTTTCTGCAAGAGTGATCAGCCGTCGGCTGCAAATGATCCAAGAGTTGTTGCAGCAGATTCGGACTTTGCCACTGGACAGCCACGATACGTTTCTTGCTGATCGTCGGAATTATTCAATAGCCGAGTCGTGCCTGCGACGAAGTTTGGAAGCTCTGCTCGATATAGGCCGCCATATTCTGGCCAAAGGCTATGGACGGGCCGTCAGTGAGTACAAACAAATCGCTGCTCTGCTGCAGGAGTATGAAGCTTTATCGGCAAACGAAGCGCGCGTTCTGCGCACTCTGGCAGGCTACCGCAACCGTATGGTGCATTTTTACTACGAAGTGACCGAAGAAGAACTGTATCGGATTTGCGCTCAAGAGTTGGGCGACTTCGAGCGAATTGGCGATGCTTACCGCCGCTGGGTGAAGCAGCATCCTGACAAAATGGAGCAAGCATGAAATGGGTTTTTGATATTGCCTGGCTCATCATCGTCTTTCCGGTGCTTGGGCTGACGTTCAACGCTTTCTTTAGCACGCAGTTCAAGGAAGAGATCGCCAGCACTATCGCCATCGCCGCGTCGGGACTGGCGTTCCTCACATCGGCGCTGGTGCTGATTGCGTTGATGGGCCTGCCGCCGGAGGCTCGCTCGGTTCACGTGCCGCTTTACACGTGGGCCGTCATCGGCAACATGAGGCTAGACGCCGGGCTATTGATTGACCCGCTTTCGGCGACGATGCTCATCGTCGTGACGTTCGTCGGCACGCTGATCCACATTTACTCTATCGGTTACATGCACGGCGACAGTCGCTATCGCCGCTTTTTTGTCTACCTCAACCTGTTCATGGCCTCTATGCTCATCCTGGTGCTGGGTGATTCGTACGTCACGATGTTCGTCGGCTGGGAGGGCGTGGGTTTGTGCTCGTACCTGCTGATCGGTTTCTGGTTCGAGAAAGAAGCTAACAACAATGCGGCCAAGAAAGCCTTCATCGTCAACCGCGTGGGCGATTTTGGGTTCATGCTTGGCATGTTTCTCGTTTTCTGGACGGTCGGCTCGCTGCAGTACCAGCAAGTCTTTCACGCCGCAGACACGGGCCATATCGCCACAGGTGTGGCGACGGCGATCACACTCCTGTTATTTGTCGGCGCGACCGGCAAATCGGCGCAGATTCCGCTGTATGTCTGGCTGCCAGACGCGATGGCCGGCCCGACGCCCGTAAGCGCCCTCATCCATGCCGCGACGATGGTCACGGCCGGTGTGTACATGATTGCGCGCAACCACCCACTCTTTGCGCTCGCGCCGTTTTCGCAAGAACTGATTGCCGTTGTCGGCGCAGCCACGGCGCTCTTTGCCGCCAGCATCGCCGTGGCGCAGTTTGACATCAAAAAGGTGCTGGCCTATTCGACCATCAGTCAACTGGGGTTCATGGTCAGCGCGGTGGGTATGGGCGCGACGGTGGCCGGCATCTTTCACCTGGGGACGCACGCTTTCTTCAAGGCGCTGTTGTTCTTAGGCGCGGGTAGTGTGATTCACGCGATGGAGCATGGACATCACCAAGTTTCAAATCAAAAATCTCAACGATCAGAGAAAGAAGACCCCATAGACCCTGCGGGGGAAACAAGGAAACCAGTAGACCACGAAAAGGAATTCGATCCGAACGATATGCGGTTGATGGGCGGGTTGAGCAACCGGATGCCCTTGACGTTCTGGGCGTATGTCGTCGGCGCGGCGGCGCTGATGGGGCTCCCGCCGTTGGCCGGGTTCTGGAGCAAAGACGAGGTCTTGGCCGAGGCTTTTGCTAAAGGCATGACGGAAGCGAATTTGCCTTTCATGATCGCGTTTTGGCTATTGCTGGCCGCAGCGTTCTTTACCGCATTTTACATGACGCGGCAGGTGTTGATGGTGTTTTTGGGCAAGCCGCGCCATGCGGCTGCGGCACACGCGCCGGAAAGTCCGCATGTGATGACGTATGTGCTGGTGACGCTGGCGTTCTTTGCTGCTATTGCGGGATTCATCAATGTCACCGGCGTATTCACACATTGGCTAGAGCCGGAAGAGCTTTTCGCCGGATTGAATCTGACGGTAGCGGGCACTTCGATTGTCGTTGCACTTTTGGGCATCGGGCTGGGCTATCTGGTTTATCGCCCACGCGAATTGCCGGATGGCGTGGATGACCCATTGCGGTCGCTGGGTTTTGTCTTCTCCACGCTCAACGCCAAGTACAAGGTGGACGAGTTCTATGATTGGCTGATCGTGCGGCGGTTCAAGGCGTTGTCGCAATTCCTGGCGTTCACAATTGACTGGCGCTTTTGGCACGACTGGTTCCACGACATCGTCATCGCCAGGACATTTAAGAGCGTGGCCAAGTTCTTGGCCAATCCGCTCGACCTGGGCATCATTGACGGCGCGGTGAATGGGCTGGCGCGGCTCATCCGCTGGTGCTCGGATCAGTTGCGGCAGGTGCAGACCGGCTACGTCCGCAATTACGCGCTGTCGGTGCTGCTGGGCGTCGTCGTCATCGTGGCGTATTTTGCGCTGAGATAGACGAACAACGAATGATGGAAGTTTGCCCAGTTCGGCGTTCGTCCCTCGTTGTTTGAGAGAGGTCTGGCATGAATCAATTGGGGTTTCCATTGCTGACACTCATTACCTTCCTTCCACTCGTCGGCATCCCGATCCTGCTGCTGTTGCCGCGCGACAGAGAAGAAGCGAGCAAGTGGGTGGCCTTTGGCATCTCGGTTCTCACCTTCATCGTGTCGCTGCGGCTGCTGCTGAGTTTTGCGCCCGGTGAGGCAGGCCCGCAGTTGGTGGATCGCGCAGCATGGGTGCCGCAGTGGGGCATCAACTATTTCCTGGGCGTGGACGGCATCAGTCTGTGGTTGGTGCTGCTCACGACGCTGCTCTCGCCCATCGCCATCCTCTCGTCGTGGAACGCCATCCATGACCGGCTCAAGGAATATTTGATTTTCATGCTCCTGCTCGAAACCGGCATGGTGGGCGTGTTCGTCTCGCTGGACGTGTTCCTGTTCTATGTCTTTTGGGAGTTTACGCTCGTCCCGATGTATTTCCTCATCGGCATCTGGGGCGGCCCGCGCCGGGTCTATGCGGCGGTCAAGTTCTTTTTGTACACGATGGCGGGTTCCATCCTGATGCTGCTGGCGATTATCTCGCTGTGGCTCGCGGCGCAAGCGCAACTCGGTCGCGGCACGTTCGACTTGATTGAGCTTATACAAGTTGCGAACGGCTTGCCGCTGCAAATCCAGATGTGGTTGTTCATCGCGTTCGCGGCGGCGTTTGCGATCAAAGTGCCGCTGTGGCCGCTGCACTCGTGGCTGCCCGACGCGCACGTCGAAGCGCCCACCGCCGGCTCCGTCATCCTGGCCGGCGTCTTGCTCAAGATGGGCACGTATGGTTTTGTGCGCTTCAACCTGCCGCTGTTCCCGGCTGCCTCGGTGCAAGCCGCGCCCACCATCGCCATCCTCGCCATCATCGGCATCATCTACGGCGCGATTGTGTCGTTCGCGCAAACGGACGTGAAAAAGCTCGTCGCGTATTCGTCCGTGTCGCACCTGGGCTTTGTCATGCTGGGCATCTTTTCGCTCACGCCGCAGGGCATCCAGGGCGGCCTCCTGCAAATGATCAACCACGGGCTTTCGACCGGCGCGCTGTTCCTCATCGTCGGCATGATTTACGAGCGCAAGCACACGCGGGAGCTTGACGCGTTCGGCGGGCTGATGAAGCTGATGCCAGTGTATGGGGCGCTCTCGCTCATCGTCGTGCTCAGCTCGATGGGCCTGCCGGGGTTGAACGGGTTCGTCGGCGAATTTACGATTTTGCTCGGCGCATTTGGGAGCAAGGCGCTCGTGCCGCAGGGCTGGATTTACGCCGCGTTCGCGGCCAGCGGCATCATCCTGGCGGCAGTGTACATGCTGTGGATGTTCCAGCGCGTGTACCTGGGCGAAGTCAAGCCCGAAAATAGGGACATGCAGGACCTCTCCTGGCGCGAAGAGTGGGTGTTGATTCCGATTGTCATCCTGATCTTTGTCATCGGCTTGTTCCCCGCGCCATTTTTTGCGGTCATGTCGAATTCCGTTGCGGCGATTCTGGCGCGGCTGCCGGCGTTGGCAATGGTAGTGCGGTAGTGCGAACTATGGAACTAACCAACTATGATTTCCACAAATGACTTGCTCTCCATCCTGCCCGTGCTCATCTTGAGCGGCTGGGGGATGGTTCTGATTCTAGTGGACCTCGTCGTGCCGAAGGAACGCTCGGCATTGATCGGCTGGCTGAGCATGGCCGGCATTGCCGGCGCGCTGGCAGCCGAGGCAGCGTTGTGGGGCCTCGATCTGTCCGGCTTTGGCGGGATGGTGAGGCAGGATGGTATGTCGGCCTTCATCGGCAGCGTGGGGCTGTTGGCGACGCTGCTGACGGTGTGGGTCTCGCTGAATTACATCCGTGACCGGGGCATCGAGCGCGGCGAGTACTATGCGCTCTTGCTGTTCTCCACCTGTGGCATCCTGCTGATGGCGCAAGCAGCCAACCTGATTGTGGTCTTTTTGGGATTGGAACTGCTCTCGATTCCGCTGTACATCTTGGCCGGGTTCGCCCGCCCGCAAGTGGAGTCGGAAGAAGCGGCGATCAAGTACTTTTTGCTCGGCGCGTTCGCCACGGGCTTTTTGGTGTATGGCATCGCGCTGGTCTATGGCGCAACAGGCACGACGGACATCGCCAGGCTGGCCGAGGTGGCCCAGACAGGTCGCAACGCGACTTTGTTGCTCGTCGGTGCGGGACTATTGATCGTCGGGCTGGGGTTCAAGGTGGCCGCCGTGCCGTTCCACATGTGGACGCCCGATGTATACGAAGGTTCTCCCACGCCGATCACGGGGTTCATGTCGGTCGGCGCAAAGGCCGCCGGTTTTGCCGCGCTCTTGCGCGTGTTCCTCTTGGGCCTGCACGCCGTCCAGGCGGATTGGATACCGGTGGTGGCGATCCTTTCCGCGCTGACGATGATCCTGGGCAACGTCGTCGCGCTTTCGCAGACCAACCTCAAGCGAATGTTGGCCTATTCCAGCATCGCACATGCCGGATACATGTTGATGGGTGTGGCGTCTGGAAATCCATCCGGGCTGGCAGCGGTCATGTTCTATCTGCTAGCCTACACGTTCACCAACATTGGCGCGTTCGCAGTGCTGGCTGCGCTCGCCCGGCGCGAGGGCGAAGATCAGACCTTTACGCAATATGCCGGGTTGGGCCGCAAGCACCCCTGGCTGGCGGTGGCGATGGCGCTGTTCATGCTTTCGCTGACAGGCATTCCACCCACCGGCGGGTTCTTTGGCAAATACTATTTGTTCCTGGCCGCCGTAGAGGGAGGCTTGGGCTGGCTGGCGATTGTGGGTGTGCTGACGAGCGTTATCAGCGCGTTCTTTTATCTGCGCGTCATCGTGGACATGACGATGCGCGAACCGGAACGCGAAACGCCTAACCGCATCTATCCGGCATCGGTCACGACACTGGCGGTGACGGCGTTAGGCACGTTGGTCTTGGGACTGTGGCCGGGACCCTGGCTGCAACTGGCGCAGGCCGGCCTCAAGATGTTGACCGGCAATTAATCGTTCCGTAATACACCAGCGAGCATATTGCAAGTCCGCATCTCCATCACCTGTGGTATACTATTTCCGGTTCGGCAAAGGCTCGTTCACCCTCGCGAAGGTTTTCAGGAGACATGTGGCGAATGCAATTACAACCTTCGCAAGGGTGCGCAATCAACCAGGGGAAAACCAATGGCAATCCAAAGATGGGAATATTGTAGTTTGACGATTGACCACTTTGAAGACGGCGACAAGCACCAAAGTGTGCTGTTTGTCCACTATAGCGTGGAAGGAGCAACTCCGCGGCCTGTCCCGCCGGATGATTTTGGGCGCTTTGTGGCGCAGTTGGGCTTGGAAAGCTGGGAACTGGCCGGCGTCTCGAGCGACCAGCCTGCGCCGCCCGGCGCGCGCTACCGCGAAAGCTGGGTGTTCAAGCGCCCGCTCAAAGCCAAGTGATCGGGCAGTGCAAAAAATGAAGCCCTGGGCAAGTTGCTCAGGGCTTTTCGTTTGTAAAAAACTTCGGAGGTCATTACACCCTTCGCAAGGGTGAGCACGTGGTATAATGCAGCCGCCGAACCGATGCCTGGAGAACAGAATGACTTATCCAGCCGCGCGATGGCGGTTGCTCAACACGGGCCAAGCCGACGGCGCAATGAACATGGCGATTGACGAAGCGATCTTGCGCGCCGTGGCGGCGGAACTGGCGCCGCCCACGCTGCGCTTTTACGCCTGGCAGCCGGCCTGCCTGAGCCTGGGTCAGGCGCAATCTTCCAACGATGTGGACTGGGAAGCCTGCGCCGCGCGCGGCTATCACGTCGTCCGCCGACCGACAGGCGGGCGCGCCATCCTGCACACTGACGAGCTGACTTACAGCGTGACCGCGCCGGAAGCGGAGCCGCGTGTGGCGGGCGGCATCGTGGAAAGCTATCGGCGGCTGAGTGAGGGATTGCTCGAAGGCTTGCGCTTGATGAGCGTGCCGGGCATCGAGGCACATCACCCGGAAGCCGAACAACAAAAGCGTGCATCGGAAAACCCCGTTTGTTTTCAAGTGCCCTCCACTTATGAGATCACCGCCGGCGGCAAGAAATTGATCGGCAGCGCGCAGGTGCGGCGCGAGGGCGTCGTGCTGCAGCATGGGACACTGCCGCTCGTGGGCGACATTGCGCGCATCTGTGACGCGCTGGCCTCGCACCCCAACCCGATCCGCGTCCGCGACCGCGCCGCGACGGTGGAATCCGTGTTGGGCCGCGCCGTCTCGTTCAACGAGGCCGCCGAGGCGATGGCGCGCGGTTTTGCGTCCGCGCTCGATTTGGAACTCGTGCCCGGCGACCTGCTCCCGCAAGAACGCACCTGGGCGGACGAGTTGTACCGCGAACAGTACGCCGCCGACGCATGGAACCGCAGGCTGTAAGACAAGATGACATCTTGTCCTACGTCCCGAGTGTGATAGAATCTACAGCACGGTCGTCAACGTCGGCGAGTTTCGTCTTTTAATATTTGACCATGGTCGTCGGTATCTGCACTCTTGAGCTTTCTCTGCCGGGCAACGACTCGCTGAAAGACAAGCGCAGCGTGCTCAAGCCGCTCGTCGTGCGGATGCGCCGCGAGTTTAACGTGTCCGTCACCGAGGTGGGCGAACAGGATCGCTGGCGCTCCGCCACGTTAGGCGTGGCCGCGGTCTCAAACGATCAGGCCTACGTGCATGGGCTGTTCGAAAGGCTCGTCGCGTGGGTCGAAAGCTCACACCTCGCCGTCGAAGTGGTAGATTGGCAAATCGAGTTGGTGTAATACCTATCCATGGTCAAATTCTTTATCCGTCCGCTTGCGCGTTACGCGAATGAACGCGAATTCCTAAAAGATTAGCTCAGATTCGCGTAATTCGCGGAAGAAAAAGTGCGACAGTAACCATTCAGGGAGGGGCCATTTTCTCACCACCAGGACACCAAGTCTTTCTGTTAGCAGACTGCGCCTTGCCCAAAATCCTTCGTGTCTTGGTGCCTTTGTGGTAAAGATCGGCTACCCACTGAACGGTTGCCAAAAAACTTTCTCTATGCCTTAATGGTGAGATAAAGGTCAACCGTCTGAACGTTTACGTGCGACAAAAATCTCGCGGACAAAACCATCGGAGGTGAATCATGCGTCGTATGGGACCCGTGTTTTGGCCGATTCTGCTGATCGCGGTCGGCGTGATTTTTTTGTTGAGCAACCTGGGCATGTTGCCGTTCGCGCCGTGGCAGCTCTGGCGGCTGTGGCCCCTCATCATCATCGTCATCGGGCTGGACGTTTTGCTGGAATCGCTATGGCGGCGCGGTCGGCCCGGAGGCGAGCCGCTTTCGATTGATCGGGATTCGCTTTCGGAAGCCGAGGTGATCGTCGAGTTCGGCGCGGGCGAGCTGCGCGTGGGGGCAGGCGCGCCCGCCGGCAAGCTGCTCGAAGGCGAGTTCAGCGACGGGGCCGAATATCAACTGCGACAGGGGCAGGTGCGGCTGTATGGCTCGCGCGATTGGAACTGGTGGAGCTGGTGG
>Ga0315279_10000837_pt1 | contig 55670 bp, 43 predicted proteins | sample YL17G06_20_MG_FD_203694 | JGI IMG/M metagenome (GOLD analysis project Ga0315279, IMG submission 203694) | Sediment microbial communities from Yellowstone Lake, YNP, Wyoming, USA - YL17G06_20 | ecosystem: Environmental > Aquatic > Freshwater > Lake > Sediment | place: USA: Wyoming | collected... | reverse complement strand
CGAGTTCGTGCTCCGCCATTCCGCCGATTGGCTGCTACACGGCCTGCTGGATGCTCTGGTGGACGACTACCTTCCCTGCGTGGATGCCATGGACGACACCCTGGGCGATCTGGAGGAGCAGGTGCTGAGCCGCCCGGAGCGGAGCATCCTCCAACACCTCCTCGTCCTCAAGAGGAACATGTTGCGCTTGCGGCGAGCCATTATCCCGACGCGCGACATCATGAACCGCCTGTCGCGGGGCGAGTTCCCAAAGCTGATCCATGGGGAGACAGCCATCTACTATCGCGACATCTACGACCACCTGGTGCGCACCGAATATCTGGTAGAGGGCCTGCGGGACCTGGCCGATGGCGCTCTCAACACGTACCTGTCGGCGGTCTCCAACCGGCTGAACGAAATCATGAAGGTGCTGACGGCTGCTGCCGCTATCTTCCTCCCCCTGACCCTCATATCCGGTATCTACGGCATGAACTTTGCCGGCGAAGGCGTTTGGCCCCCCCTCAGTAGCCACTGGGGGTTCGGGGCATCTATCGGGTTCATGGTTGTGGTCGCCGTCGGTCTCTTGACCTACTTCCGCTACCGTCGCTGGATATAAGCCCTCGGCCGCTGCGCCGGGGCCACTTGTGGAGGATACCGAGAATGGTGCCTGTAGTGAAGGATGAGAACATCGAGATCGCGAAGCTTGAGCTGGGGCCGTTCGGTACTAACGCCTACGTGCTGGTGTGCAGGGCAACGGGAGACAGCGTGCTGGTGGACACACCCGCCGAGGCGAATAAGATCATGGAGTGGCTGAAAGGGACCAACCCCAGGTACATCCTGATAACCCACAGCCATATGGACCATCTGGGGGCGTTTTCCGAGCTAAAGGCCAAGCTGGGAGTCCCAGTGGCCGCCCACCCTCTGGAAGCCGGGAGGCTGCCGTCAGCGCCGGAGATCCTGCTGAACGACGGCGACATCGTTTCCTTCGGCGATGTAGGGCTCAAGGTACTGCACACGCCGGGGCATACCCCCGGCAGCCTATGCTTCCTGACAGGTCAGTACCTGATATCGGGAGACACCATCTTCCCCGGCGGTCCGGGCAAGACGAGGACGCCAGACGACCTGCGGCAGATAATCGAATCCATAACCGAGAAGATCTTTGTGTTGCCCGACGATACCCAGGTATACCCCGGGCACGGTGATTCTTCAGTGCTGAAGAAGGAGAAGGAAGAATTCGCCGTCTTCTCCGCGCGGGCTCACGATCCCGGCCTGTGCGGCGACGTGCTTTGGCTTTCGGCGTAGCTGCTGCTGCAAGGGGAGTGGCCTACCACAGCACCTCCACCCGGTGGAAGGCCTCGGCCAGCTCGTAATCTTCCCCCTCGGCCATCGCCTGATGGCGCTGCCTCAGCCATTTCTCTACCTCCTGGGACGGGTTTTGTCCTACCTGGCTCTTGTGACAGCGCAGGGCGGCGACCTTGATATCGAAGGTATCGGTGATGTCGGAACGGTAGTTCAGGTCCTCTGAGGCCCAGAACAATATCTCTCTGACGGTGTGGGGCTGAAGCTCTTCATCCAGCAGCTCAGGGTAGGAAAGGCGATCGCGAGCGTAGGGGAAGACGGCGTCCAGGGTAACCTGGCCGGTGATTCGGTGATCGCGGTGCCACACGTAGCGTCGGTAGGGGTCGGCGGTCACCACCGTCTCAGGCCGATACATTCTTATCAGGCGGACGATCTCCTTCCTGAACTCGGGTGTATCCTCCAGGCCCTGGTCTGGATGGCGCAGGAATATGACCTCCCTCACGCCCAGCAGCTTGGCGGCGGCTAGTTGCTCCTGCTCCCTGATCTTGGCCAGCTCCTCCGGCTTCATGTTGGCGTCGCCGGTGCCCTTGTCGCCACTGGTGCACACTACGTATATGATCTCCTTGCCTTCTCTGGCCCAGCGAGCCACCGTTCCAGCGACGCCGTATTCCGCATCGTCTGGGTGGGGCGTGACCACCATTACCTGGGCTGGCTTCGTCGTCATCAACCCGCCTCCTGAGTCTGAGACATCCATTCTAGAACATCCACCGAGCTGCTACAATTGGTGCCGAGGATACCTTTGACCAAGATGAGCAATCCTCCCTACGTCATCAGGAACTATCGACCCGAGGACTTCGCCAGCTACGTCCAGTTGAATGCTGAAGCCGAGGAGTTGGCTCCGACCGGACGCTGCACCTCGCCGCAGGCCCTGGCTCAGTGGCTAGGTCGGCCAAATCACCTTCCCGAACGGGACATGTTTATAGCCGAGGCAGCCGGAAAGGTTGTCGGCTACATAGATGCGGGATCAGAGCTGGGCATCGGGCGTGCTGTGCTCGATTGCCTGGTGCACCCCGAGCACCGAAGGAATGGCCTGGCCACGGAGCTGTTTCACCGCGCCAGCCGCCGTGCCAGAGAATCGGGGGCAAGAGTGGTCCACGTCAACGTGCCGGAGGACAATGTCGCTGCCAAAGGTCTGCTGTCCGAGCTGGGTTTCGGGTTTGTGCGCCGGTTCCTTGACTTGCGGCTGGAGCTCTCCGAGGCTCACTTGCTGGCTGGGGAGCAGGTCGCTCTCCCCTGCCGCCACCTCCAGCGAGGCGAGGAGGACAAACTGACCCAAATTCAGAATCGTTCCTTTGCAGGCACCTGGGCCTACAACCCCAACACCACGGAGGAGATTGCCTACCGCCTCGGTCTGATTGGCTGCTCCCCGGAGGATGTGATCCTGATCCTCCAGGGGGATAAGCCCATTGGCTATTGCTGGATGGCGACGAACCTGGGGGAGGACGCCGCTGGCACGAACAGAGGGCGTATCTTCATGCTGGGGGTGGACCCTGACTACCGAGGCAAAGGCGTAGGTAAGCGGGCGCTCCTGGCAGGGTTAGCCCATCTGAAGAGCAAAGGCATCGAGGCTGCTGAGCTGACGGTGGATAGCGAGAATGCGGCGGCCTGCGCCCTCTATGAGTCCGTTGGGTTCAAGGTTTCGTCGACCAGTGCCTGGTACGAGAAGACGCTGGATTAGCATACCTGGGCGACATAACTCTCAAGCAGCAGGTTGTACTCCTCGATTATCGCTTCAGCGATGTTCGGCCAGCCAAACCTGAGCACTGACGCCCGCGTGGAACTAGCAGACTGGACACCACCATCCGGCCTTGAAAGAAGGGCAGCTATCCGATCGGCAAGGCGAAGGGGAGCATTGTCCTCCACCACATAGCCGGTCTCTCCTTGCCGAACAATGCTCTCGATGCCTCCCACCCCGGCTGCTACCACCGGCGTTCCGCAAGCCAGGGATTCGAGGGCAACCAGCCCGAAGCTCTCGTAGTAGGAGGGGAGAACGCAGACATGGGCAGCACTGTAGTAAGAAGGCAGCTCTTCCTGCCTCACCGGGCCGGCAAAGGTCACCGAATCCTGGATGTGGAGCCTCTGGGACAGCCTCTGCAGTCTTTCCATTTCGGCTTCGCTATCATCATCGCCGCCGATTACCACCAGTCTGAGCCCCTGCTGCTTCTCCAGATACGTCATAGCCATCAACAGCCTGTCGATGCCCTTCAATGGGTCCATCCTGCCGACAAACAAGATGATGCTGTCGTCGTTGAAGCCTAGCTGCCGGCGGGCAATTTCTTTGTTCATGGGTTGGAACAGGTCCAGGTTCACACCGCAAGGGATCACTCTGATCCTCTCAGGGGAAGCATCGTAGTGGCGGATCAAGTCCTCCTTTTCTCTCTCCGTGGCGGCGATGATGCGGTGGCAAGCTGTGGCCAGCTCCCTCTCGGCCCGTATGCGAAGCTCGGGCTCGTCCTCACCCACGCCAAGCGTGTTCTTGACTGCCCCCAGGGTATGGAACATCGTGACGTGGGGCACATTCCACCAACGCTGTACGCATCTCCCCAGCCAGCCCGATAGCCAGTAGTGGCTGTGTATCAAGTCATATTGCAGGCCGTTGCGCTCTGTGAACGATTCCAGTTCGCAGAGGAAGTCGGCAAGATAGGAGTAGACCACCAGCTTATGTATGTCCCCAACCTCCCCCGCTTGGAGGTGAATGAGACGGGCATTCTCACCCAGCGCGACGATCTGATCGTCCGTCGGGTCATGGGCGCGGGCGTAGACATCCACCCGGTGTCCCCGCTTCCCTAGCTCGCGGGCAAGCTCTCGGACGTAGACGCTCATGCCACCAGTGTCTCGCCGCCCCAACCTGCCCGCGGGGCAGCTGTGGACACTGAGCATGGCTATTCTTAATTGGCCTGACGCCACTGGAACTTCCTTCCCCCCTTGGTCTGAATCGATGGTGCCAATAACCGGCTTGAGGTCAGTTGAGCACTATCTGACAATTGGATATGGGGACTTCCCTGCCGCCCAAGCGATATTTGTATGCTTCCTGGCCTTTCAGAAAGTCGAACCTCTTCTTCCCCCTCTCGATGCTATCTTTGATGCATAGGACTTTGCAGAGCAACCCCACGCTCAAGAAGCTGTACTGGGGATCATAGCCGCTATTGTAGAGATAGACGTTGTCTTCGTAGTCGAAGCACATGACGGCGGCCACAGGCGCTGCGTTGAACTCCAGGATGCCGAACTTCAGGAGTCCGGCCTTGGCCATGCTCCCTGCCACCGACACGAAGAAGGATTCCATCGGCGGAGTCATGAACGCCGCCTTACATTCTCTGCTCTCCCGTAGCAGCTTCAGAAAGACGTCCATAAAGTGTGGAAGAGCATCGCTGCCATCGACAAGGCGATAGTTCACGTCACCCGCCTGCTGCAATCGCCGCAGCTTGCGCCTCACCTCGTGTCGCTGTTTCGTACTCAGCATCCCCAGGTATTCGTCCCACGTAGATGGCAAATCGAGCTCGAAAGAGACATCCCCCTGCTCACAAGAAACTCCATATCCACGGTTCTTTGCCATGTCCATGAGATCGGTGGCCACTGTGGAGTCGGGCCTCAGGCAACACAGATCCAGCCGGCCTATGCCTTTCTGCCGCAGGTTTTCGAGCAGGATGTCGAAGAAATCCTGCGCCCTTCCCGGTGCCACGACAAAGTCCAGATAGTCGCAGACATCGGTGCTGCCGATAAAGGAGGCCTCCTCCCCCTTCACCAGAAGGGGAGCGATGCCCATGACGGCTTCCCCTTGCCTCACAGCACACAAGTACAGTTCAGCTTCGGCGCCAAACGCCTGCCACCAGACTTGCAACCACCAAGGCAGAACAAATACAGAGTCCCACCTCAAGCGGCGGCGCAGGTCCGGCCAGGCGGAAACAAGGCCATCGAAGCTCTCTAGGGTAACAGAAGGGCGCATATCCACGGCGATTGGCGCGACATGTAGTTCGTCGCCCCTTATTGGGCAACGACCTCCCTGGTTGTTAACTAGTGCCTTAGTATATGAGTGTGCGAGACCAGCGGTCAATTTGGGGAGCAGTTTCAGGGCGTGGGTTTGCGCTCCGGAAAGCTTTTCGGGGGCGATGTCTACGCGGTGCGCTCTAACGCTACCGGTGCGGTAGCAGGGGCGGCTAGTACTGGCAGAGACTCCTCGACGATCTCACGTGGGAGGGCATCCAGACGGCGCTCCTGATAGGTGAACCGCACGCCCCGTTCTTCCAGAATCGGCATGAGGACCCTGCGGATCACCGAATGCCAGGTGTAGCGAGCTGCCGAGCGCCGCGCGGCCCGTCGCAATCTGTCTTCCGCGTCAGCGGAACCGCGCAGGTAGGCGACGTAGTGGACAATCTCGAGGGGGTCGTTCGTCTGTAGAGAGATGGCGTCATAGCCCGGCGTGGCGTACTCTTCCCCGGTGCAGCCGACGAACGCCACGCCGCCAGCAGCCATGGTCTCCAAGCCCACCAGGCCGAATGGCTCCAATCCACTGTTGGCGAGCACAGCGTCCGCCGTGTGGAAAAGTGCCCGGCGCTGCACCTCGGATAGGTAGCCCTCGAGGACTAGCATGTCAGCAGTCACTGCCGGACCTATTGCATCCACCAGCGCCTTTATGTCCTGGCCAGTCCAGTTGATGGAAGCTATCCGCAGTCCGTGGCGCTTGACCCCAGCGAGAACCTCGTGCTGGTGAGTGTCCACGCCCCCTCGGGCCAAGAACAGGGGCCGGAGCCCCTGGCGCTTGGCCTCCGCGACAGCATCTACGGCCATGTGCCATCGCTTGTCCGGATCCCAGCGGGCCACCTTAACCAGGGTCAGGCGGCCGCGGAAGAGCTGAGACAGGTTGCGGCAAGCATCACGCTCCAGGGGCTGCAGCCAGCGATCTGGCACGCCGTTGGGGATAACCAGGGCGTCCGCCCCACATCCCCACATTGTGTGTTTCATGTATCGGCTGACGGTAGTAATAGTCGCGGCCTGCTTGAGACGCCCCCAGTCGATGTGATGGAAGGAGTAGGTGTTGTTGGCGTTCCACAGCAGGCGGACACGATCCTGCCAGCCCCGGCGGACCAGGATTTCGTGAAGAGCGAGGACGGAGCCAGTGGTTTGCCATTCCTCTGCCAAAACGACGACGAAGCTACCCTTGGTGACTTTGGGTTCCAGCAGCTCCGTCTCCAGCCAGGGGGGGAGAGAGCGTCCCCAATCGGGCACCTTGCCCTCTTCGCCATCGTAGACGCCCCCGGGGTGGTAGTGGCTGATCCACTGGCACCAGCGGTGGAGATGAAGCCTACCCGCCTCCCTCGACTCGTGGCCTGGCAGGTCAGGGTCGCCGATGAAGAAAAGGTGGGTTTCGAAGCCCATTGACGCAAGAGCGTGGGAGAGCTCGCTGACTCGGCTTCCCAGGCCGCCCGCAAGGGAGTAGGGATCTGGCCCCTCGAAGCTGAGCATAACGAAGGTAACGTCGTTCACGACGAACGCTTCCCCGATTGTATGGTAGAAGGCACAAGGGTCATAGCGGGTATTCGCATTATCAATCAATAAGGATAGCAATGTCAATAGGAACAAGGGCAAAGACTGGCAAATCCAAACAAGTTCTGCTGATTATCTAGCCGTCAGCGGTAGTAGCCGGTGATGTAGCTGGTGACAGGCGCCAGGGCAGGGCCACCCAGGTCGCCGGAGTTGATGTTCTCCCTCGGCTCAAACTCGGTCGCGCCCAGAAGACGCATCGTTTCCATCACTGCCGCTATGGAGGCGGGCGAGTCCACGTGCTCGTTGCCGAAGGAGAGGATGCGAGAGGAGTCCAGGGATTGAAGGGCTGCCAAGGTCTCGCGATCGTTTTGGCGCGCCTGCTGGGCCGATAGGTAGTGGGAGAAGTCCACGGCGGCGACGAGGGCGGTTTCGTCGTCGAGCAGCGGCGCCAGGGCCGCGGCCAGCGTCTCCACTTCGGCTGGGGTTAGGCCGCTGCGTAGGACGAGCGGCATCACCTGCGCCTCGGGCAGCAGGTAGGCGATGGCGGGCACGATGCCGGCGACAGAGTGCTCGTAGGTGAGGACGCTGGGCTGGCTCAGAGCGACGCCGTTGCTGGTCAGCCGCCGGATCGCCTCGCTGTCGGGCTCGACCAGGCCGAAGGGCGTTTGCCAGGGGAGGTCACTGGTGGTGATGGCGGCGCCGCCGGCGTTGACGTGGTCGGGGCCGATGAGGATGATGCGCCGGTAGTCGCCGCTGGCGGCCAGGTCGCGCAGGGAGCCCAGGATGAGGTGGCCGGCCAGCCAGTGGTGGGGCACGATGACGGCGCGGGCGCCCGGCATGGGGCTCGGGTCTGCCGCCTCAGCGCGGTTGAGGGCCTGGGCGAAGGTTTTGGCGTCGAAGAAGGTGAGAGGGTGCACCGGTCGGGCGATGGCGACGGAGGCCAGGCCGGTCTCATGCGGCGCGGAGGGAAGAAAGAGAAGGGTGAAGGCGATGAGGGCAAGCGCGGCGGCGGCCAAAGGCCAGCCGGCGGCAATGGGAACGGCGCGGGCGGTAAGCGCCAGCCTCATCTTATCTCCACCGGGAAGGAGCCCGTCAGGTTGATGCTTTCCGGGGCCGCCTGCGACTGAATGACGGCGGGCTCAACGGTGTATGTGCCCTTGCCGATGACGCGGGCGTAGTATGCCAGGGTTCGTTGCGGGGCGTCCCTGTAGACGCAGAAGCTGACACGCTGGCCCTCGATGGCGTAGGGGTAGGCGAGATTGGTGTCCGTGATCCCCCAATCGTACGGGCGGGCGACGGCCTTGAGGCCGGAGGGCAGGAGGTCGCTCACCTGGTAGCAGCCGTCCAAAGCTTGGGGGCCCAGCTTGTACTCGATGGTGATGTGCACCAGCTCGCCTTCCTCGATGGGTGCGCTGCCCTCCGTCCGGTGGTAGTTGTAGTTACGGCTGATGGAGACCGCTGGATCGGGCTGGACGGAACTGGGATCGAGGGGGACCAGGAAGGAGGTGGCAATGCCCAGGATGCCTTCCAAAGCCTCCAGGTTCAGGTCGCTCAGCTCTTCAGGCGTCAGGAGCAGGGCAAGGCTGTTGCCCCGGTCCAACTCCTCTTCCGTTCTCTGGCCGTCGAGGGTGTAGGCGAAGCGGACGGGTGCAGCCGGGAGGTTAGGCAGCGCCTTCGCTAGAAAGCTGATCTGCTCCAGGTTGACGAGAGTGTCCGTGGTGTAGTTGCTGGTGGTGTAATCGAACAGCAGAGGGGACCAGCTGTCGGCGAGGGAGGCACCCAGGATGGCGGCCAGGGAGGTAGCCTCCAGGATGTCGTCCTGGTCCACGCCGACGTTAAGGCGCACGGAGTTGCCGCGGCGCTGGCCGAACTCCTCCAGCAATCCCCGGTAGAGGGAGCGGGCGGTGTCCTGATCGCCTAGCTCCGCGGCGGCGAGGCCGAGGTAGACGCGCTCTCGCGGGGAGAGGTCGGTGAGGGCAGCGAAGGCCTGGATGCTGGGGAGCGTGGGCTCCTCCAGGGCGGCCAGGCCGTACAGGGCAATGATGATGCGCTCGCGGGTCTCGTCGGCGTCGTCGGTGACCTGCCGGAAATACTGGACGAGGGCCTGGCGGCCAAAGCGCTCGGGCGCCAGAGCGGCGACGCGGGCGCTGAGCACGAGGTCGTCATCGGCGAAGGGGAAGATGGCGATGCCGCCGTCCGGCGTCTGGTACAGGGAGGGGTGAAACTCCGCGGGGAAGGCGGCCTCCTCTTGAAAGTATTCGAGCAGTAGCTCTTGGGCCAGGTTGCGGGCCAGCATCTGGTCTACACGGTCACCATACGTCCAGCTCAGGGAGAGGAGATCGGGATAGTAGCGGCCGCGGTTGTGGTCGGTGATGACCACGCGGGTCAGGCGGTCGGCGCTGCCCTCGGGAGTGAGGCTCTGGCCGGGCTGGAGCTCGGAGAAGTGGGCATCGCTGTGGAGGAGGCGGGACGGTACGACGGTAACGCTGCGCACCAGGGCATCCTTCAGGCCGTGGGCGGAGGCCTTGATGGTGAGCTCGTGCTGGCCCTCGCGCAGGGCCGGCAGCGGGATGTCGACAGCAGCGAAGGCAGCTCCGCGGGCAGTCAGCGGCTCGTCCAGCAGGGTGGGCGAGGTGACCTCAAAGGCCACCTCCTCGCCGGCAGTGAGCTCCTCCCCGAAGGCGCGGACCTTGATGGAGGGCTGGTCGCTCGTGAGGTAGGAGCTGTTCATTGCCACGTCCACGAAGAAGGGGAGGCCGACGGGGACAAGGGAGACGCTGGAGCCCGCGTAGAGGTCCTGGCTGACGGCGAGGGCGCTGACGCGCCAGGAGGTGAGGTTATCGGGGAGGTCGAAGGTGATGGAGGCGCGCCCCTCAGCGTCAGTGGTGACGCGGTCGAAGAGGGCGACGTCCCTGAAGTCCTCGCGGGCGCCGTCGCCGCCGCCTCTCTCAGCGCCGCCGGTTGTCGGCGGATACAGATGGGATGAGTAAGTCTTGAGTACTCCAGATGAGACCGGCTGGTAGAGCGAGCTTAGTATCTCCAGGTCGTAGAAGAAGTTTTCGCCCTGGAGGCGGAAGATGGCTTCGTCAACGGCGCTGAGGAGAACCTCCGCCTGAACCGGCCGGCCGTCTTTGTCGCTGACGCTAATGTTCAGGGTGGCCTTGGCGCCAGGGCGGTAGCGCTCATCGTCGGGCTGGACGGTGATGGTGAGTTTGCGGAGAGAGCTATCGAAGCGGGCTGTGTAGCTTTCGCTGACCTCCTGGTAGGTAGTGCCGGTGAAGCGGACGGCGATGGCGTTGACGTTGGGGATGTCCTCCTGGGCAAAGGCGAAGGAGTAGTGCGGGCCGTCCTCAATGTCGTAGCTGCGGATGCCGTTCTGCGCCAGGTAGAACAGGTAGCGGTTGTCGCCGCCAGCGGGCAGATCCTCGTCGCCCTGGCGCATGGTGAGCGCCACCTGGTCGCCGATAGCGTATGGCTCGTACTGCCCATGAGACTCCGCGGCCAGGTGCAGGTAAGAGGGGGTACCATAGGAGCCAATGCTCCTGTAGACGTACGTCTCCTGGTGGAAGGTGAGGCCAGCGTCATCGGTGACGCGCAGGGTGGCCTCGTACGACTTGTCCTCCTCGGCCGGGAAGGAGATCGCGAAGTCACCATCGGCGCCCGAGGTGGCGCTGAAACTACCGAGTGACCTGGTGACCTGATCGTATCGATATTCCTTGCGGACGATCTTGGCGATGAAGTCGTAGCTTTCACCTATCTCGACGCGTTGATAGGAGGTCTCGGTGACGTCAGCCGTCACCTGGCGGCCGGCGGCAGGGTCGCCGAGGTAGTCGGAGAAGTCGCTGGCTTCGTCGTTGTTGATGCGTTCCAGGTCAACGTTGTAGACGGTGCCAGAGACGGTGGCGGTGCCGGCCTTGACCTCGGACGTCGCATCTATGGTCAGAGTCGAGGGGAAGACCTGGACGCCGGCGCCGCCGGTGATCTCGCCCTCCTCGGCCAGGGCGGGGACAACGTTGAGGGAACTGAACCAATAGGCGTTGTATCCGTAGCCCTCAAACTTGCCGACGTAGGGGACGGAGGCCTCCCCGTTGGCATCGGTGGTGAGGGAGCCGCTGGCCGCCTCGCTGTAGTTGAGCTCCACGTTGGGCACGGGGCTTCCCTCGAAGAAGGAGGCCTTGACGGTGAATTCCATCTCCTCGCCGACGAGGATGGCCTTCTTGGAGGGGGTCACGTCTATCTTGTAGGCTGGCTTGGTGAAATCCTGCACCTCGATGTAGGTGGAGGTAATGACCTGGTCTCCCACCCGCGCCTGTAGGCTGTACCAGCCGGGGGAGACGCCCTCGAAGGAGAGCTCGCCGATGCATGTCCCCATGGACGTGCTGGTGACGGTGGCACGGGCGATGACGACGGGCTGGTAATCGAAGGAGGTGTAGTCGCTGCCACTGAGCTCGACGGTGACCTCCTGCGAGGGCGGCGGCTCGTTCCGTAGGCGCACCAGGCCCCAGAAGTTGACGGTATCGGTGGGACGATACAGTCGGCGATCGGTGTAGAGGAAGCGCCAATAGAGGCTGGGGTCGCCGGAGAAGCCGTATTCGCGGAAGCCGTAGGATTGGTAGCCGCTGAAGATGTCCGCCAGGGGCACCACGGCTGTGCGGCCGTCGGAGGCGGTCACTTTCAGGTTGCCTACAGTCTGGGTGGTGCTGTAACCGAAGGGACTGGCCTTCAGATTGATCAGGTCGGCGGGCGTGTCGAAGAAGGCGACGCCGTCGGAGCCGGTCGTGGTGGAGGAATCGTTGCCCACCACGCTGACGGTGGCGTTGGCCAGCGGCGCCTTGGCCGCCACGTCGTTGGCCCAGAGGAGGATGCGGCTGCGGCTAACCGAGACGTAGGTCGCGACGTCGGTCACCTGGAGCCAGGCCTGAAGCGGGCGGTCCTTGAAGGTGGTCTCCACCAGGTAGTAGCCCTCGGGCAGGGCCTCGGGAAAGATGACATACATGTCGCCGTACTCGTCGGCGGGGTTCAGGGCGGTCTCGAAGGAGGCAACTCGCTGGAGGCCTGTCGTGTCAACCGTGAAGCGGCTGCGGGTCACCGATGCCCAACTGGGGATGGCGGTGAACTCATCGAGGGAGGCGAGGAAGGTGTCCACGTCCGCGAAACGGTAGACAGAGAAGGGGAGAGTAGCGGGCATGGTGACGCTTTCACTCCAACCCTTGAACAGGCCCAGTGCCGGGGCCTCTGCGGTGGCGGACTCCCAGACGCGGCGGTTGAACTGAAGGGAGGGCTGGCCGGGGGTCTCACCGGTGCGCTCCTCGGAGCCGGTCTCGAACTGGAAGGTGAACTCCTCGGCCAGGGTCTGGTCGGAGCCGGCGATGCCGACGCCAGTACCCAGGGTTACGGTGTACAGGGTCTCCGGCTGTAGCTCCTCGGGAACGAAAACGGCTACCCGCTTGTGGGTCTCGAAACGGCCCTGGACCGCGGGCTCGATCCGGAAGGTCTCCTGGACGCCGGTGACGCCATCGTGGCTGAAGGTGAGCTCGATGCCGATGTTCAGCGGGACGTCCGTGGACTGGTCGGCGGGGAGGGTCTGGACGACACGCAGGGGGCGCTCGGTCTGGAAGGCCCACGTACTGATGGGGAGGCCGCCCGCCTCGTTGAGCAGGGTGAAGCGGTAGACGGTGTCCTCGGCCAGGGGCGCCTCGGGCTGGATGCGGTAGCGGGCTCCCGCAGCAGCGATAGCGCCTGGCTGGGCACTGACTTCGCTATCGCCGATAGCTACGACCTCGAACTTCAGCTCGGGCTCCACCTGGAGGCGACTGGCCAGGGAAGCGCTATCGACCGGCTCTCGCGCTTCCAGGACGAAGGACGAGTCCAGAGCGACGCCGGCGGCATCGCTGTTCGTTGCGGTTAGGCGGAAGCAGTCGTTGACCGGGGACAGGGTCAGGCTCTGCCAGTCGTCCGAAGGGGCGGCTGCCGGCGGCTCGATGACCGTCGGCATGTCGCAGACGGAGGCAGTGGGGGTGGATGGGCCCACGATGACCTCGCCGCCGCCGCCGCCTCCACCCTGAGTGACGAAGTAGACGGCCACAGCCACCGCAGCGGCGGTGGCCAGGGAGAGAGCGCCCGCCAGGATCGGCCGCCGCCGACTGCTGTTCAGCCAGAGGCCGAGGCCGTAGAACAGCCCCGGCGGTCGCGGGAAGAGCTGCCCGCGCAGCCTGTCCTTGAAGGCAGGATTGGGGAGGCCCCGCAGGCCCGAGGCGAAACTCGCCAGAGCATCGACTTCGGGGTCGCCGCTGGCTGCGGGCTGTCGCCCGGCGATCAGATCGTCGAGCGCGTGGTCCAGATGGTCGAATCGTTCTTGGTCGGTCATGGCTGGCCTCCCTCTGCCCACATGCGCAGGTTCTGCAAGGCCCGGAACTGGAGGGCCTTTACGGCCGCCTCGCTCCGGCCTATGGCCTGCGCGATCTCCCTGCTGCTCCTCTCCTGGGCGAAGCGCATGATCACCACCCTCTGCTGGTCCTTCTGGAGGCGTTTCAGCAGCGCGAAGAGCCGGGCTCTCTCCTCGATCTTGGTCATATCAGTCTCCCACGATGGCGTCTGCTCGTCCGGTAAGTCGTCGAGAGGGCTCTGGTGGGCCGCCTGGCGGGAGAGGTCCGCGGCGACGTTGGCAGCGATGCGGAAGAGCCAGGCGGAGAAGGGGACATCCCTCCATTCGAACTTGGACAGGTTCTGCAGGGCGCGGCGGAAGGTCTCCGCCGTCACGTCCTCAGCGGCGGTGCGGTTGCCGGTGCGGGTCAAGGCGAAAGCGTAGACACGGTTGAAATAGCGCTCGTACAGCTCGGCGAAGCGCCGTAGGTCCTTCTGGGACGCCTCGATGAGAAGCCGTTCCGCTGCCAGTTCCTTGGCTGTGAGCACTCGCAGACTCCCTTCGGGTTCAGGCTATTCGCCTGAAGGCATAACTGCGAAAACGCCGAAAAGGTTACGCAGGACCGTGATCGGATTGTCAATCAGGACGTGCTGGTCAGGAGAGCTCTCTGCGGGGTGCCCTAGCGCTCTCTGGGGGACGAGAGGAAGCCTTCAGGTGTCCATCGGGAACTGCTCATGCAGTGTCCCGTTGATGCTGACGAGGAACTGTAAAGACGACTTTGGCAAGGAGGCGTTACAGGGTGCTAGAATGAGGCGGCAAAAGGGCTGCTTCAATGAAAGTGCTGGCCATTAACTGCGGAAGCTCGACGCTGAAGTTCCAGGTCATCGAGGTGGAGGGGGAGCCCGCTGCCGGTGGGGAGCGGCGGCTGGCCTCTGGCATCGTCGACAGGATCGGTGGTCACGCAACCATCGGGTTCACCGTCGAGAACGGCGAACGCCTCCAGGAGGCCGCGCCAGTGGCCGACCACGGCGAGGCGACCCACCGGCTGATCGTCTGGCTGGGGTCGTGCGGCTTTCTGGAGCCTGATGGGCTGGAGGCTATAGGGCATCGGGTGGTTCACGGCGGGGAGCAGTTCGTGGAACCGACCCTCATCGATGACGAGGCCATAGACGCTATTGAGGCCGTCAGCGACCTGGCGCCTCTGCACAACGAGCCCTCGTTGAGGGCAATTCGAGCCGCCCGGGAGGCACTCGGCCCGGCCATCCCCATGGTGGCCATCTTCGACACCGCCTTTCACCGCACCATGCCGGAGCGGGCCTCCCGATACGCCATCCCCCAGGAGCTGGCGGCAAAGCATCACATCTGGCGCTACGGCTTCCACGGGCTCGCCCACCGCTACATGACCGAGCGGTACGCCGCCATCACCGCCACGCCCACGGCCCAGGTGAAGCTCATCACGCTGCAATTGGGCAACGGTTGCTCCGCCACGGCGGTGGAGGGCGGCCGCTCGTTGGACACCTCCATGGGGTTCACCCCTCTGGAGGGGCTGATGATGGGGACGAGGTCTGGGGATGTGGACCCCTCGCTGGCGGCCTTCCTGGCCCGCCGGGAGGGCGTAAGCGTTGAGGCAGTGGAGGGTTGGCTCAACACGCGTTCAGGGCTCCTGGGGGTGTCCGGACGCTCCCGGGACATGCGGGAGCTGCTGGAGGCAGAGCGCCAAGGGGACCACCGCGCCGCCCTGGCAGTGGAGATGTTCTGCTATCGGGTGCGCAAGTACATTGGGGCCTACCTGTCCATCCTCGGCGGGGCGCACGCTGTTCTCTTCGGCGGCGGCATCGGCGAGAACGCTCCCACGGTGCGGGCCCGCATCTGCGCTGGCATGGATTGGTGCGGACTGACACTGGATCAGGACCGCAACGCCGCAACGATAGGAGTTGAGGAGCGAATCAGCGCGGACTATGCTAAGGTGCACGCCTACGTCATCCCGGTGGACGAGGCGGTGATTATCGCGCGCGATACCGCCGGCTGCCTGCGTCACCGGCGGCGGGGGTGAGTAGCCGACCCTCCAGATGGTGGCTGGGAAACGGCAACAGTAGGGATCAGGAGGCGGAGATGATGGCGAGCGAAGACGCTGAGGCCATTCGCAGGGAGGAATGGGTCGCCCTCTTCCGCAAGAGGAATCCGGCGGCGGACGGCTGGGCGGCAGGCTACGGGCCCATTCAGCACAGTGTCGAAACCCAGGCTCGGGTCTTCGCCATGGACGAGCTGCTGTCCGCCCGTGGGGTGCGCGGTGACGGCGTGCCGCTGTTCGACGTGCTCCACGCAGCGGACCGGGTTGCCAGCGCCGCCATGTGGGTGGCCGTCCATGAGACCTACGCCCGGAACGTCTATCTGGACGGACGGGACCTGGCCCCGAAGGACTTCAAGCCTGACCCCGAGGGGCACACCGGCGGGGTCCTCAATATGGTGCCCGCTTACACGGGCTACATGGCCATAAACGCCATCACCAGCCTCACCCGCTCCTGGATCATGGGCCAGGGCCATTGCGTGGCCGCTATAGACACCGTGAACCTTTTGCTGAACAACATGACCCGTGCCCACGCCGAGCGCTACTCCGTCACCGACGAGGGGCTTACCCGCTACGTTCGGGACTTCTACTCGTACCGGCTGGGGAAGGACGGCAAGCAGGACTCGCCTCTGGGCAGTCACGTGAATGCCAATACCGCCGGTGGCATGGCTGAGGGCGGATACCTGGGCTTTGTGGAGCTTCAGTATGTGCACATGCCGCTGCCCGGGGAACGGCTGGTGGTGTTCCTCAGCGACGGCGCCTTTGAGGAGCAGCGGGGGAGCGACTGGGCCCCTCGCTGGTGGCGTGCTGATGACTCCGGTCTGGCAACTCCTATCATGATTAACAATGGTCGCCGCATAGACCAGAGGACGACCATGTCGCAGGGGGGTGGTGTTGAGTGGTTCGTGGAGCATCTGAAGCTCAACAGCTTCGATCCCATTGTCTTCGACGGCCGGGACCCGGCAGCCTTCGCCTGGGCCATCTTCGAGATGGAATCGCGCCTTGAGGCCGCCGCCGAGGCGATACGCACGAGAGGTCAGAAATACCCGGTACGTCTGCCCTATGGCATCGCCGTTGCGCCCAAGGGTGCCGGATTCTACGGCGCCGGAACCAACCTGGCCCATAACCTCCCGCTCGGGGGTAACCCCCACACCGACATCGTGGCCGCCGAGCGGTTCAACGAGAGCGCCCGCCGACTGTGGGTGCCGCTGCCAGAGCTAACAGATGCCGTCGGCAAGCTCCAGCACCACGAGGCATCAGGCCGCCTCCGCGAACGTGACCATCCGCTGGCGCATAGGGATGTGAAACTGGAGGAGGTGCCGCCTCTCGTGTCCCGGCCGGTGCCCTCGGACAGACGCGACATGTCAACGTGGACTCGCTCTTCCCCGATGTATGCGGTGGACGCTATGTTCCTCGCTACCGTCCAGGCAAACCCGCACCTGCGCCCCCGCGTAGGTAATCCGGACGAGATGCGCTCGAACCGGCTGCTGCGCACTCTCGATGCCCTCAAGTTCCGCGTCACCGCCCCCGAAGCGGGTATTCCCGAGGATGTGCACGGGGCGGTCATCACTGCCTTGAACGAGGAGGCGGTTGCCTCGGCCGCCCTGGCCAACAAGGGCGGCATCAATCTCATCGCCACCTATGAGGCGTTCGGCACCAAGATGCAGGGGGTCGTGCGGCAGGAGATCATCTTTGCCAACCACTGCAACGAGCGGGGCTGCAAGCAGGGCTGGCTCTCCATACCCCTTGTGCTCACGTCCAACATCTGGGAGAACGCCAAAAATGAGCAGTCTCACCAGGACCCGTCCATGGCTGAGGCAATGCTGGGTGAGGTATCGGACGTCTCGCGGGTTGTGTTCATCGCCGACTACAACACCGCCGCTGTGGTTGGGCGCGGCGTGTACCAGACGCAGGGACAGATCTGGACGCTGGTGTCGGCGAAGTATGAGGCAATACCCGACCTCTTTACCCCGGAGGAGGCCGCTCAGCTCCTCGAACAGGGGGCGCTTCGCCTCGATTGGGCTGGGCACAAGGCGGGAGAGCAGCGGCTGGTGCTCACCGCCATCGGCGGCTACCAGCTTCAGGAGGCGCTAAAGGCCTCCTTCCGACTCGCCCAGCACGATGTGCCTCACTCCGTTGTCTACATGCTGGAGCCGGGCAGGTTCCGCGCTCCCCGTAGCGAGGGCGAGCGGGCGCACGCGGCGCCAGCCGATTTGCAGAACGACCTCTACCCTGATTCAGCGGTGGCGCGCATATTTGTCACCCACACAAGGCCGGAGACGATGCTCGGCGTTCTCTACCCCTTGACCACCGGCAGCGCCCACACTGCTGCCCTGGGATACGTCGCTCAGGGAGGCACGCTGACAACCTCGGGAATGCTGTTCGTCAACCGCTGCACCTGGGCCCACATTCTCGCCGAGGCAGCTCGTGTCCTCGACATTCCCCGGCAGGAGCTCCTGACTTCCGAAGGGATGACTGCCCTGGATGGCAGGGTTTCCCCCGAGGGGGTGATCATCTAGATGGGTGCCCGCTTCAGGTAGTCCGGCGCTACCCGACAAACCGATAGGCAAAGACGGGAAACGGTACGGGAGGTCTTCTTGACTAAGCCTGTGTCTTGGACAATAGTACATCCCCCCGCGGTCGCCTATTTCTCCATGGAGGTTGGCCTTGACCCGGCCATGCCCACCTATAGTGGTGGCCTGGGGATGCTGGCTGGTGATACGCTCCGCGCCGCCGCCGATTTGGGCATACCTGTGGTGGGCGTGACGCTCCTGCACCGAAAAGGCTATTTCCGCCAGCACCTAGATGCTTGGGGAAACCAGTCCGAGAGCCCTGCCGTCTGGGCTCCAGAGAAATTCCTGGAACCATTGCCACCCCGTGCATCGGTGACAATCGAGGGGCGGACGGTGCAGATACGGGCGTGGCGCTACATCTTGCAGGGTGTGTCCGGGCACACCGTGCCAGTGTATCTCCTGGACACGGCGCTGCCGGAGAACAGCCCCTGGGATCAGGCCCTTACGGACAACCTCTACGGCGGAGACGACCACTACCGTCTGTGCCAGGAGGTCGTGCTGGGCTTGGGTGGAGTGGCAATGCTACGCGCCCTCGGACATGAGAGGATACAGACCTACCACATGAACGAGGGGCACGCTGCTTTCCTCACCTTGGCCCTGCTGGCGGAGAGGCACAAGGACAGGGGTCTCCACGACGTTACCGCAGCAGACAGGGAGGCGGTACATCACCGATGCGTTTTCACCACCCATACGCCTGTGCCTGCGGGCTTTGACCAATTCCCGATGAGCCTGGTCAGGCAGGTGCTGGGGGAGGAGCCGACCAGCGCTCTGCAAGCAGTGGAATGCTTCCATGACGGCGTCCTGAACATGACCTATCTTGCCCTCCTATGTTCGCGCTACATCAACGGGGTCTCCATGCGGCATGAGGAGGTTTCGCGCGACATGTTCCCCAGCTATCCCATCAACTCCATCACCAACGGCGTGCACGCCGTCACCTGGACAGCGCCGGCCTTTCAAAACCTCTACGACCGCCACATCCCTGAGTGGCGTCGCGACAACCTCTATCTGCGCTACGCCATAGGTATCCCGCTTGACGAGATCCGGCAGGCTCACGCCAAAGCCAAGCAGGAGCTGCTGGCAGAAGTGGAACGGCGGACAGGCATACACCTCGCCCCTGAGGCGATGACCATCGGTTTTGCCCGACGTGCCACCGCGTACAAACGGGCAGACCTGCTGTTCTCCGACCTGGACCGCCTGCGAAGGATAGCGAGCCGAGTGGGCCCGTTGCAGGTCATTTACGGCGGCAAGGCCCATCCCCGGGACGAAGGCGGCAAGACCCTCATCCGGCGCATATTCCAGGCCGCGGCTGCTCTGGGTGACAGCGTGCGCGTGGTCTACCTTGAGGAGTATGACATGGCGTTGGGCAAGTATCTCTGCGCCGGTGCTGATCTGTGGCTAAATACTCCGCAGAAACCGGACGAGGCCTCTGGGACCAGCGGCATGAAGGCCGCACTGAACGGCGTACCAAGCCTGAGTGTTCTGGACGGCTGGTGGGTCGAGGGGCACGTGGAGGGTGTGACCGGCTGGTCTATTGGCGATTCCTCGGAACCGGAGAGCGATCCCTCCAAGGAGATCGTTTCTCTCTACGACAAACTAGACCTGATCGTGCCTATGTTCTATGAGCAGTCGACTGCATTCACCAGGGTCATGCGCTCGGCCATTGCCCTGAACGGTTCCTTCTACAACGCGCAGCGCATGCTGTTCCAGTACCTGGAGAACGCCTATATCACCGAGTAGGCGTGCCAATGCCCCAGGTAGTGCGTTGTGGTCCTGCGGCTATCTTGGGTCATTGGGCAGGGCGATCCTTGATTAGGTTCTGCCACTGCTGAGTGTGTACGTGCAGGTCAGGTTTGCCTTCTCCGAGGTTCTGTTTCTCTGTCTCCACCCAGAGTGGAACCTCTTCGTATTGAATAGATGGCCGTCTTGCCTCGGCGAGCTCAGCGCTCCTGCCCCAATCGAAGTAGTGGTAAACATTGAACATGGCCACAAGAGCCACCCCTAGCACGATGATCGCCCGGCCTAAGTTGCCAATCCGGGGTAGTGACCAGACCTTGTCGAGAAGGAGGCCCACGAGCAGGTAGACAAAAGGCAGCAGAAACAGGCCGCGGGCATAATTCGGGGGCAGGGTAACAATGATTTGCAGTCCGACGATCGTACCGAGAAGGGCGATGGTGGGCTGAACGATATCACGGCGACGGACGAAAAGGACGGCGGCCATCCCCAGGAAGAAAAGGATCCGCGTCGCCACATCCACCGGTGCTTCGTCTATGGGGCCATAGCGGGCATTCTCCTGTCCCTCCCCACCCACAGCGGGGTCCAGGAAGACGAAACCTCGTGTGGAGAATGCGACCTGATGCCAGAGAATGCCTTTCATGTCGGTCTCGCCGTAGTAGGGCTCCTCGGAGCCCTTGCCAAGGAGGGCATTTGCGGCATCGCGGCTCTGTTCGTCGCCTACAAAAGTGGTTCGGGCGCGGAACGTGTAGCGCTCGAAATCTTGTGAGATCGCCACGACTTGGGGCAGGAACACTATGAGTAGGACGACATTGAAGACAGCGCCATGGGCTAGGGCTGTTCTCCAGTGAAGGCGTCTGCGCAGCCAGAGGTATCCCAAGTAGGCCAGCGAGGCGAGCGGGAAGACTCTGCCCGCTGTGTATCCATAGACCGCGCACGCTGCGGCGAGACCGGCGGCTCCCGATAGCCACAGTCTTCTCTTGGCCAGCGCTAGCTCGAGGAGCAAGAAGGAAAGGATGCCGAAGGAGATGGTTCCAGCGTTCAGCCAAGAGCAACGGGAGAAGTTCAGGAAGACGAAATTGGTGCCCAGAAGGGCGGTCGCCAGCAGGCTGGGCGAAGGTTCCGCTTTGAGTCGAAGGTAGAAGTAGAAGGCAACGATACCGACAAGGCTCATGACGCCTGAGGAAAGCCGCATCGCCAATATGGCATTGTCCTCTCCCAGCAGCTTCACAAAGCCGGCCATGTAGTAGAAGTTGATGGCCGGTTGACTGCCATCGCCGGCCAAAGCGAAGAGGCCCATCCCCTTGTGGAGTATTCGAAGGACGTCGTTTAGGAACTCAACCTCGTCCCCCGTAACATTGGATGGCACCTCGTCCAGGAGCCAGAAGCGGATAAAGGCAAGGGGTATCAGCAGGACCAGTAGTGGGACTAGTTCTGACCAGGAGATGGCGCTAGGTTCTTCGCTTACAGAACCCCGCTGTAGGGCGTGCCTGAGCCAGTTGGCGGCTCGATGAAGGCGGGAGCGGATAGAGTCAATATATTCCATCCTCAACCATACGGGAGAGAAGGCCAACCCAGGTTTGTCGCCCACCTTCAAAATCTATGCGTTGTTACGCCGCCAGATGAAGCGGGTGTTCCAGAGCCAGTTCCAGGTCACACCAAGCATGATGCCAATCGAGTTGGCCACCAGATAGTGAATGCCAAAGTGGGGTGTGAGAATGTTGAGCGTAGAGATTGCGATAATCGGGCTGCCAAGAGAGGTCGTGTTGAACTGGGCGAATCGAAGGTACAGCGGTTTCTTGACGCGATCCTGGAACGTCCAGCGGTCATGCCATAGAAAGTTGGAAACGATGGAGAGCTCTACGGCCGCGATGGAGGCGATGAGGAGACGCGAATCGCCGATGGTTAGCAGTCCGATGTCTTTTTGGACATCCTTCCCTGGCAGGAACCACAGGACATGCGTATCGTAGAAGAGGAAAAGGGAGAACTGGTTTACTAGATAGCCGATTGTGCCGACCAGAAGAAATCTTCCCAGCGTGAAGGAGCCAGGACTCCAGATTCCCAGCCTGTCGAGTAGAGCGATCAGATTGCGTCTTAGGAGGATCTTGCTAGCGCTCAACGCCATCTTCTCCGCGTGGCAACACCGAACGAACAGAGTCTAGGTGAAAAGCTCAGCGCTAGCAAGTGGACGGCATGGGTTCCATGCGGCGGCCCGTCGTCTTATTCCTGAGCTTCGAACGCCCACACTGCCAGAACCATCATGACGGCGGCAAAGGTAGCGAGGATGAGGGCGTCCTCAACCGTTCCCAGATGGTGATTGGCAATCTTGATGCCGGGAGCCAGGTCAGCGCCAAGGAGGAGACGGCGCATCGGGTCGACACCATAGGCCACAGGGTCAAGGCGGGTGATGACGCTCATCCAGGCCGGCAGTCCCCTTAGGGGGAAGAACGCACCGCTCAGGAAGAACATAGGCATGATGAGGAAGTTCATGATCATCTGGAACGCTTCCATGGATTGAAGGCGGGCCGCTATGAGGATGCCCATGGAGGTGAGAGCGAATGCGGTCAGGAACATCAGCCCCAGCAGCTTGAGGACAAGCAACGGGTTCAGCGATACGCCGAGGATGGGTGCCAGGATCAGCAGGATCGCACCCTGGCACATGGCCACCGTGCTGCCGCCGAGAGCTTTCCCCAGTACCACTGCCGCTCGACTCAAGGGAGCCACGAGCACTTCACGCAGGAAGCCGAACTCCCTATCCCAGACAATGGAAATGGCGCTGAAGACCGCTGTGAAGAGCACTGCCATGGCAACAATGCCCGGGAAGAGAAACCTGACGTAGGAGACGTCGCCCAGCTCTCTAGTCAGTCCAGCGCCGAGAGAGGCCGTGAGACCGCTGCCGAAGACGATGAGGAACAGCAGCGGCTGGCCGAGAGAGGAAATTAGCCTGGCGCGGTCCCGCCGGTAGCGCAGCACGTCGCGATACCAGATGATGTGAACGCCGCGAGCGTTGGCCATGAGGCCTGCCCAGCGGCTACGCGTAGGCAGGCCGGCAGCTGACCCGCAGGCAGTACTGGTCATTTAGCGTCGTCCTCTTCCCCACAATCGGCCATGAAGCCGCATCCAAGCCAATGGGTCCCCTTCTCCCTCACGGATTGCGCGTCCCGTAAGCTTCAGGAACGCGTCGTCCAGCGTCGGTCGGTGCAAGTCCACCGACTTGATGGCGACCCCCAGCTCAGTGACGAGCCTGGGAATGAATTCGGCGCCAGCCTCGACCTCCAGGCGGATGCGTGTGTCATCTCTCTTTGGTTCCAACCCGTATCGCTCGTGGATCTCACGGGCCGCCTGCTCGTCGTCCTCGGTCCGAAGCGTCACGATGTCTACTCCCACCATACGCTTGAGGGCGTCGGGCGTATCCAGCGCCACGATCTTCCCCTGGTCAATGATAGCGATACGATCGCAGTGCTCCGCCTCGTCCATGTAGTGGGTGGTCATGAAGATGGTAATCTCGTGCGCCCGTTGCAGCTCGAGTACGTACTCCCAGACGTGCTCACGCGTTTGAGGGTCCAGCCCAAGGGTCGGCTCATCCAAGAAGAGAACGCGAGGGTGATGCAGGATCCCGCGGGCGATCTCCAGGCGTCGCTTCATACCGCCGGAGAACGTGCGGACGACGGCATCGCGGCGATCCCACAGCTCGACGACGCGCAGTACCTCTTCGATGCGCTGGGCACGCTCGCTGCCCGGCACGTTGTACACGTGGGCGTGAAACTGGAGGTTTTCGTAGGCGGTGAGCTGATCATCGAGGCTGGGGTCTTGGAACACCAGGCCTATGCACTGGCGGACGGCGTTCCTTTGGGACGCCACGTCGTAGCCAGCGACCTTCGCACTGCCCGTCGTCGGCCGCATCAGTGTGCAGAGGACGTTGATGGTGGTGGTCTTGCCAGCACCATTCGGCCCCAGGAAGCCGAATACCTCGCCGTCCTCTACCTGGAAGCTGATGTTGTCGACGGCAGTAAGGGGACCAAACCTCTTGGTGAGATCGATGACCTCGATGGAAGACATGCGCCACCATTATACGCTCGCCAGCGGGTGGTAGGCATCGCCCTCAGGGTAGGAGCGAGCAGTGCCGCGAGAGCGTTGCCCAGCGGAGGTTCAGGCGAAGTGTCTTCGCGGGGCTCGGCGCTCTCAATTATGCTTCTTCGCTCATCCGCCCGCCGGTGTCTGCCCGATCGGCGGGCCGCCAGGTCCGCCTGATGGCATCTTGCCGTCGATGATATCGTCGATAAGGGAGGCCTGACGCTCGATCATGTTGTCGGCCTCCTCCTGCGACATGGTCCCAGCAGCGACGGCCTCGTTGATCTGCGCCTGTGTTTGTTCCATGAAGAAGATCTTCAGCTCTTCGCGGGCGCGGTCGTGCGCCTCGGCGACGCTTCCGGGCGTCGCGCCTTCCGCACTGATCTCAGACTCAAGCTGCTCGAGGGAGATGCCCAGAAAGGCGGCTAACTCCTCGCTGGCGCCTCCGATGGACAGACCCGAGCCGGGCGGCCCTGCGCCGGGTGTCATGGGAGGCATGCCCGCCCCAGGTGTGAAATCGGGCATGCCTGCGGGGCCCCCATCGCCGGGGCGGACACTCGGGCGCAGGACGGGTGTCCCACTGCCCGCGGTCGAGGTAGCCAGGGGCGTCGCATCCTCGCCTGCCGAGCCGCCGCCGCAAGCCTGAGCGAGCATCATGACAGCTCCTATAGCGGCGACGAACGCGACCAGGGCGCGCAGTTGCCATCTTCGCTTCACCACGGGGAATTCCCTCCTTGCGATAGCCTACTCGTCAGCCGGTCACTCCGTCCGCAGCGCCTCGATGGGGTCGAGACGGGAGGCCCGGAACGCCGGATAGATGCCGAAGAAGAGGCCGATGATTACCGATACGCCGAGGGCGACGAAGATGCTCCACGGAGCTACCACCGTCGTCACCGGCGAGCCGGTGCCGAAGTCCTGGCCGTTGGCGATCCGCGCGGCGACGACTCCCGCCAGCACACCGACCGCTCCTCCCACCAGGGTCACAATAATCGCCTCGACGACGAATTGGAGGAGGATGTCGGTCCTGCTAGCGCCGACTGCCTTCCGGATGCCGATCTCGCGTGTTCGCTCCGTCACGGACACCAGCATGATGTTCATGATGCCGATACCGCCGACCACCAGGGAGATGCCAGCGATGGCGCCCAGGAGCATCGTCAGGGTGCGACTCACGCTCCTCGCTGTGGCCATGAGATCGTTCTGGGTGCTGACGGTGAAGTCCTCAGTGTAGTCGTGGCGCTCGAGCAGGAGTTGCCAGATCGCGTCCTTCGTCTTGTCAACCTTGTTGCCTCCCGTAACCTTGACGACGATTTCCTGGACATTCGACTCGCCGGTCGCGCTGCGGCCGAAGGGCACCCTTGCCCGAAAAGTGGTTAGGGGTATGAGAATCTGCGTGTCGTCTTCACCGCTGCCGCCCGCGCCCCGTTTCTCCATTACACCGATAACGGTGAGATTCTGGCGAAACGGCCCGAAGTCGAGACGCACCTGCTGGCCGATCGCGTTCTGCGGCGTGTCGAAGAGGTCCTCGGCCACCTGCGCGCCGAGGACGACGTTCAAGGTCTTTCGCTGCACGTCGTCATCGGTGAGGAACCTGCCGGCCTCGATCTCCCAGCCACGGACGTAGGTGAAGTCTGGCTCGGTGGCGGTCATGCTCGCCGTGGTGTTGCGCCCGTTGCCGACGACCTGATTCTCCATATTTAGCTTGAACTGGGAGATCACCGCATCGACGTACTGGAGGCTTTTGATCGCGTCGGCGTCGTCGGTCGTGAGCGTGGTAGCTTCGAACCTGACGGGGCCGCCGCTCTGCTCAGTCTGCCCCGGGTCCACAAAGAGCAGGTTGCTGCCAAGCCCGCTAACCTCTTTGGTCACGCCCTGCTGGGCACCCTGGCCGGCAGCCATGAGGGCGATCACGGCGCCCACGCCGATGACGATGCCCAGCATGGTGAGGCCGGTGCGGAGCTTGTTGGCGCTGAGTTGGGCAAGCGCCGTCTGGAGCGTGTCGAAGATGATCATGCTGGCGCTTCCTTCTGCTCGTCGGTTGGCGGCGACGTCAGGACAGCGGCGCGCTCTGGTGGCGCGTCGGAGACGATGCGGCCGTCGCGGAGCTGGATCACCCGGCGCGTGAAGGCTGCCACCTCCGGCTCGTGCGTCACCACCACGATTGTCATGCCGCGCTCGGCGTTGAGCCGGACGAACATCTCCATCAGCTCCGCCGAGGTCTTCGTGTCGAGGGCGCCCGTCGGCTCATCGGCGAGGATCAGCGCTGGATTGGTCACCAGCGCCCGGGCGATGGCGACGCGCTGCTGCTCGCCGCCGGACAACTGCGTCGGCCGGTGGCGTGCCCGATCTTGGAGACCGACTTCCGCCAGGGCACGCATCGCTAGTTTGCGGCGGTGGTTCGAGCCGCGGTAGATGAGCGGCAGCTCAACCTGGCCAATGGCCGGCAAGCGCGAGAGCAGGTTGTACGACTGGAACACGAAGCCGATGCGCCGGCTGCGGACTCTGGCGAGCTGGGCATCGCTCATCCGGCGCACGTCGTGCCCTTCCAGCTCATACGTGCCGCGCGTTGGCCTGTCTAGACAGCCCAGGATGTGCATGAGCGTCGACTTGCCCGACCCGGACGGGCCGATGATGGCCAGGAACTCGCCGCGCTCAATGTCCAGGTCGATGCCCTGGAGCGCGGGCACTGGCACGTCGCCGGCGCGATAGACCTTGGCGATGCCGCGGAGGCGGATCACGGCGCGCCTCCCCCGCCCTGCACGTTGATGCTGGGGCCGCCGCCCTCGGGGCCGCCCCCCTCGAAGAAGAAGCCACGCTGCTCGAATCCGGTGGTCTGGGTCGCCTGCGCCGATGCCGTGCGGCCGGTAATCACGATCGTCTGTCCCTCTTCCAGGCCTTGGGTGATCTCCGTGTTCGTCCCGTCGGTGAGCCCCGTCTGGACGACCACCTTCTCGGTCGAGCCGTCGTCCTTCTGGACCTCGACCACGCTGTTGCGGCCTTCGGTCTGGATGGCCTGGCTGGGGACCGTGAGGACGTCCTGGGCCTGGTCCACTGTGATCGTCACCGAGGCGTTCATGCCCGGCAGCGGCTTCACCGACGTGTCAGCGCCGACGGGTAGTTCACCGATGCCGGAGGGTGGAGTGCCTCCGGGGACAGGAGTGCCTCCCGGGACAGGAGTACCGGCCAGCGCTGCGCCTCTACGTGACGCGCCCGATGGCAGTGCCCCTGCGGCGCCAGTGGGTAGGCCGGTCAGGATGCGCGCCCACGCCTCGTATGTGATGACACCCTGGGTTGTGGTCGGGCTCGTCCCGACCGTGTCGATCACGATCGGGAACGGTGTCTCTCCGACTGCGTCGAAGAGGGCGATACCCGACTGGTCGGCCTCGACGTCCAGCACGTCGGATTCGCTGATCGTCAGTTTGAGGCGGAGCGCGTCCGGTGTGTTAAGTGTGATTGCGGCATCCGTGCCGCCGCCGCCAACGTCATCACCCACCTCGATGTTGAGTTCTGCCACAGTGCCGTCGAACGGCGCGATGATCTGCGCCTTCTCGAGGTTCTTCTGCGCTTGCTTGACTGAGAGCTCAACCTGCCGTACCTGGTCGCGCTGGAGCGCTATGTCCTGCGGGTCCGCGCCGTCGTAGACGTCGTCCCGCTTCGCCTGCGCCACGACGAGGCCGGCGGTGGCAGCGTCAAGGTTGCGCTGGGCATCGTCCAGGTCATCCTGCGTCGACCCTTGCTTGAGTTCGGCGAGCTTTGCATTCGCATCATCGAGCGCGAGCTGCGCTGATGCCACCGCGACATCGGCCGCGGCGATGTCCGCACTGCTGGGGCCGTTCTTTGCCTCCGCGAGATCGTTCTTGGACGTTTCGATGTCCGCTTCAGCCGACACAATGGCGTTGTCGGCGCTGCTCTTCGACGCTTGGGCGTTCTTGTAGGACGAGTTGGCGGAGATGAGGCTGGTAGCGGCCTTGACGATGTTCTCGCTGGCCGTCGAGCCGGAGGCCGCCTCGGCTGTAGGCTCGACTGTCGGCGTGGGTGTCGGCTCGGCTGTAGGCTCGGCTGTCGGCTCGGGGCCCTGCTGCACGTCGTCGCTCACAGCACCCGCCACGGTGATCTCGCCGCTGGCTGTGATCTCATCGCTGATGGAGTCGGTGAGCTGGTGCACGGTCGAGTCCGTTAGGGGGATGTGGATGTCGTCCCCACAGACGTGTGTCAGTGAGAGGTGGCCCTTCGTGTCGCAGTAGGTGGCGGCGGCGCTCAGGAGGGATATCTTGGCCATCACAAGGCTATCGTTAGCGTTAGCGGCCGTGCGCTTGGCGTTCGCCAGCGCATCCTCCGCCTTGGTCACGGCGTCTTCGGCGGCGGCCACTGCGTCGTCGCTAGCTGAGTACAGGTCCGTGCTGGCGGTCTGCGCCTTGATTAGCTGCGACTGCGCCGAAGCCACGGCCTGCTCGGCCGAACGCAATTCACTCTCGGAAGGGCCATCCAACAGCTCCTCCAGGGCGCGCTCGGCCTGGTCGTAGTTCCCCTGCGCCTGCGCCAGGCTCTGGTCGGCGGATGCGAGGTCGGATTTAGTGGGGCCATTCAGGAGGTCGCCTAGCTTTGCCTGGGCGGAGGCAAGGTTCACTTCCGCGGTTGTCACGACGCTCTCAAGCTCGTCTGACTCGATCTCGGCAAGGATGTCTCCCTGCTTGGCCTCTTGCCCAAGGGCGACGTTCACGGCGGAGACAATGCCGGCCTGGCCGAACGAGAGGCTCGCCGTTGACTGCGCGACGGCGACGCCGGTGGTGCTGAACGTCTTCGTGATGGAGCCTTTCTCCACCGTCGCCGTCTGGACTCCCGCTGCTGAGGACCCCCCGTCGCTCAGCACTATGGCCCACAGTGCGTAGGCACCCAGCGCAACCAACGCTGCAAGCACTACCAGCCCGATGAGGCGGTTACGCCAGCGATGTTCGGTGCCGTCCAGCAGGTCATCGTACTCGTTCACCTTTTTGCTCATGGCCGGTTCACCTCTTCTTGTTCACCTTGTGGGGTGTCGATGCCATTCGTTTGTTCGCAGGCCAGGCAGGCAGCGGATGATGCTGTCTTCCCATCGCCTCCAGGCCAGTGGAGCCCCTCGCTCTAGCTGGGCCACTCGGCCAGCGTGACCTCCATCGTGGTCTGCTGGGCGTTGTGCAGCACATCCAGCGTTACGGTATCGCCTGCCCGCTTCTGGCTGTCCAGATAGTCCGCCAGCTCGTCGACGTCGGTCACAGCCTTTCCGTCCACGGCCACGATGACGTCGCCCCCTGCCGGCAGCGAGCTGTCATCCAGGAGCTCATTCTCCGACCGCAGGGCACCTTGAAGACCTGCCCGTTGAGCGGGGCTGTTCTGGGCCACGGTGATCACGTACACGCCCTTCGTCACCGATAGGTTAAGGTCCTCAGAGAGTGCCGGCGTGATCTTGCGGCCGGCGATGCCCAGCCAGGCGTGGCTGATGGTCTTGCCCTCCTGCATGTCGGCCAGGTAAAGCTTGGCGGTATTGATGGAGACGGCGAAGGCGATGCCCACGTTCACTGACTGGCCGGTGGGGTTCTCCAAGAGCGTGTTGATGCCGATGACCTCGCCGCCGCAGTTGATCAACGGCCCACCCGAGTTGCCCGGGTTCACCGCAGCGTCCGTCTGGATCATGTTGCGCAGGGGCCGGGTGCTGGAGCCGAACGAGTAGGTGCGCCCCAGGGCGCTGACGATGCCCTCGGTGAAGGTTGCCTCCAGGCCGAAAGGATTGCCGATGGCGAAGACGGAGTCGCCCACCTGTAGCTGATCAACGTCGCCCAGGGTGGCGGCGGTGAGGCCTCCGGCCGGCGGGTCGATGTGGATCACTGCCAGGTCGTTGCCAGGGTCGTAGCCCGCCATGGTCGCGGGCAGCGTCGAGCCGTCCGCCAACGTGACCTCTATGTTGTCGGCACCGGACACGACGTGGTAGTTGGTCAGGATGAAGCCCCTTTCGTCAACGACAACGCCGCTGCCCGACCCCTGCGACTGCCCGAACCGGCTGCTGACGGTGGACGTGATCTCCACCACTGACGGCCGCAGTTGCTCGTAGATGTCGGTGGCGGGAAGGCAACCGGAATTAAGGGACGCCTGGGCGTTGGAACTAACCGCTGGGGTGGGTGAGGCGGTGGCGGCCGTCGGGGACGAGTCGTTATCGTCGGGCCAGACGTTCACCACCGCGATGGCGACCAGGGCGCTTACCAGAGCGCTGGCCAAGATGGCCGCGAGGGTGCTTCGCAATTGCATGGTTATCTCCTTAATTAGTGCGTCGGCCCTGCCTGGCGACAGGCAGGGCGCTCAGATCATGAGGTGCCAGCGGGCGCCTTCTTGGGCAGAGTGAACGTGAAGCGGCTGCCCTTGCCCACTTCACTTTCCACCCCAATGGTGCCGCCGTGAGCTTCCACCAACCGCCTGGCGATGGTGAGGCCCAGCCCAGCGCCGCCGGTGGCCCGCACGCGGGAGGGGTCCGCCCGGTAGAATCGCTCGAAGACGTAGGGCAGGTCCTCGGGCGGGATGCCATCGCCGGTGTCCGCGACGCCGATGTGCAGTTCATCGTCTTTGTCCTTCAGGTCTACAGTGATGCGCCCGCCCACGGATGTGTGGGTGATGGCGTTGCTCAGGAGGTTGCGCAGCACCTGCCCAATGCGCTCCGGGTCCACCTCGGCGATGGCCTGTCCCTCGGGGAGCTTCGCCTCGATGGTCAGGACCTTGGCCTCGGCCGGCGGCTGGGCAGCGGCCACGGCTCGCCGCACGATCTCGGCCACGTCAGCGGACTGGCGGACGAGGGTGAGCTGGCCGGCCTCGGCCAGGGTCAGCTCTTGCAGGTCTTCCACCAGGCGAGCCAGCAGCAGCACCTCCTCGTAGATGGAATCGAACGTGGCTGGTTCTGGCGGCAGGAGGCCGTCGCGGATGGCCTCAAGGTGGCCTTGGATGTTCGACAGGGGCGTGCGCAGCTCGTGGGCCACGTCGGCCACCAGGTTGCGGCGCAACTGCTCCGTGCGTTCTAAGTCTTCAGCCATGGAGTTGAAGGTTTTGGCCAGCTCGCCGAACTCGTCCTTGGAGCGCACATCCACCCTCTGGGAGAAGTCGCCGCGGCTGAGGCCGCGGGCGGCGTGGGCCAGCGACTCCACCGGCCGGAGGATGCGACGGGAGAGGAGCAGGGTGGCCACGGCAGCCACCGCCACGGCCAGCAAGCCGCCCCACAGCAGGTAGCGATTGATGGAACTGGAGAGGGAGCTCACGCTGGCCTCTTCGGCGGCGATCTCGCCCGGCGGCGGTGGTGGCCCCTGGGGGGAGATGACCAATGTACCGCAGCGGGCCTGGCCGGCCACTATGGGGATGACCACGCCCGGCGGCTCGAACTCGCCTGGCTCGCCGATGGGAATCATCCCGTGCGAGTCGGCCACTACCAGACCCCCCTGATCGACCACCACCACCCGCTCGCTGTACAGCCGCGCGATCTGGTCCACCACCGGCTCGACGCCGGCCCAATCGTGTTGCTCGATGTAGTAGCGGGCCAGCAGCGTCTGCACGCGGCCCACGCGGACGTTGTGACTTTGCGTCTCGTACTGCTCGACCTCGTTGCTGGTGGTGCGGCTGACGAAGAGGGCCGCCGCGCCCACGGCCACCACGATGACCAGCAGGAACGATAGGAATAATCGCCAGCGGACGCTATGGATCATTGCCGCCCGCCTCGAACTTGTAGCCGGCGCCGTAAATGGTCTTGATGTAGCGTGGATGGCTGGGGTCGTCGCCCAGCTTGCGGCGCAGGTTGAGGATGTGCACGTCGACGGTGCGGTCGAAGCCGTCGAAGTCCGAGCCCAGCACCTTCTCGATGAGCTGCTCGCGGCTGAGCACCTGCCCTGCCTCCCGCACGAGGGCCCCCAGCAGGCGGAACTCTGTGGGCGTCAGGTCGACCGGCTGCCCTGCCACGGTCACCGTGTACCGCCGGAAGTCCATCTGGAAGTCGCCGTAGGTTACCTGCGCCGGTCCTCGCTCCAGCGATTCGCCGGGGGTGCGGCGGAGCACCGCCTTGATGCGAGCCGCCAGCTCGCGGGGGCTGAAGGGCTTGGTGACGTAGTCGTCGGCGCCCAGCTCCAGGCCGGTGAGCTTGTCGCCCTCGGTGGTCTTGGCGGTGAGCATGATGAGTGGCACGTCGGACTCGGCGCGCAGGGTGCGGCAGACCTGGAGGCCGTCCAGGCCGGGGAGCATGAGGTCGAGGACCACCAGGTGGGGCCGCTCTTCCCGCGCCAGGCGCAGGGCCTCGACGCCATCGTAGGCGCAGAGTACCTTGTGCCCGTCGTTCTCCAGGTAGAGCTTGACCAGAGACACGGTCTTGCGGTCGTCGTCCACCACCAGGATCTTCCTAGCCGATCTCATCGCTCCGTCAGGCCTCCGCTCCTGCCCTGGCTACCCCTTGGGGGCCGGCAGCCTCAAGGGGTAGCCTTCACTTTCCAATTCCTATTGTCGTCCTAGCGATGCCCGCTTACAACCCCGTGCTCGTGCCGGAGCTGGGGGCCGGGGCCTCCTCAGGAGCCTCCTGAGGCATCATTGGCCCGCCGAACTCTCCGCCCCACTCGCTGAACCGCCCCATGTGGTCACGCCCACAGCCGAATCCGCGCCCTCGACCAAGGCCTGGCAGCATCAGGCCGACGCCCCGCATGACCGCCCGCACGTCGTCGCCGACGCGCATCACTGCCACGTTGTCGCCCTGCTCCAGGTCGGACAGCTTGGCGCTGAGGTCCTCGTCGTCCACTGTGTAGGTCTTGCTGCCGCCGGCGTTCAGGTCCAGCGTCAGGGTCTTGGCCGCGGCGTCCACGCTGGCGACGGTGCCCACGTCGATGGTCACCGTGAACGGGTTGCCCTGCTCGTCGGTGAAGTTGAACTGGCCGCCCTGCACGTGACTGAAGAGCTCATCCGTTGGAATGCCCTCCAGCTCCGGCAGCAGGGGGATGGCTGGCGACAGGGGCTCCGGCTGCGCTTCCAGGGCCACGCTCACGTCTTGCGCTTGACCGTCGCGCTCGATGCTCAGGGTGACGGTGTCGCCGACTTGCTTGTCCTTGAGCTGGTCGCGCAGCTCCTGTACGGTCTCGACGGCCGTGCCGTTCACGGCCTTGATGACGTCACTGCGCTTCAGCCCGGCTTTGTCGGCGGCGCTATCGGCGATGACCTGGGCGATGGTGAGACCATCAGGCGTGCGAGCAAACAGCACGCCCAGCCACGCCTTCTCTTGCTGCTGCTGGTCCTGCTGTTGCTCCTGGGCGCCCGGCGCCGCCGAAGCGCTGGAGCCGCCGTCGACGGCGCGGAAGACCAGCACCCCCGCGACTGCTGCCACCACCAGGGCCGCTAAAAGCCCGATACGCACTACTCTTGACTTTGGCATCGACTGCCTCCTTTCTCAGATTGTCCTGAAGGAAATGGTAGTAGACAAATGTTAAGACGTTATAAAGATGGCTGGCCTTATTTGTCTGAAGGGCGGGACTCCACCGGGGGCGGGGGCAGGCGTTACTAAGGGCAAATGCACGTATAATAGAATGGTAGCAAGACCCCATGGGGACGCGTGAGGAGACCTCCAGCAACTTCGACGGGGAGCCGCAAGGCCCGTTCCCGGAACACCACGAGCCACAGGTACTCTTGCCAGAAGCCATTGCTCAGGCCGGTGGCGTGGTGAGGAGCGTCGCGCCCACCTTCCGCTCGTTGCGGAACTACAACTACCGCCTGTTCTGCTTCGGCCAGATGGTCTCGCTCACCGGGACGTGGACGCAGACGATCGGCCAGGCGTGGCTGGTGCTTGACCTTACCCACTCGCCGTTCGCCCTGGGCACGGTGACAATGCTTCAATTCCTGCCCGTCTCTCTCCTCGTCCTGTTCGGAGGAGTCTTCGCCGACAGGGTGCCGAAGCGCCGCCTGCTGGTTCTCACCCAGATGGCCGCCATGACGCAGGCTTTCGCCCTAGCGTTCCTCATCTGGAGCGGCCTCATCGCGCTGTGGCAGATCTACGTGCTGGCGGCGATGCTGGGCTTGACCAACGCCCTTGACAACCCGACTCGCCAGGCCTTCGTGGTGGAGATGGTGGGCCGCGACGATCTGGTGAACGCAGTGGCCCTTAACTCCGGGCTGTTCAACGGGGCCCGCCTCATCGGGCCGGCGTTGGGCGGCGTGGCCATTGCGGTGGTTGGGGTTGGCGCCACGTTTTTCATCAACGGCATCAGCTTCATCGCCGTCATCATCGGCTTGCTGCTGATGAAGCCGGGCCTCTTGTATTCGGCGCCACGAAGCGAAAGCGGCCACGTCCTGGAGCAACTTGCCGAAGGGCTCCGCTATTCGCTGCGGACCCCCGCCATCCTGTTCGTCCTGCTCCTCATGGCGGCCATCGGGACCTTCGGGTACAACTTCACGGTGGTCTTGCCGCTGTTGGCGCGAAATGTCCTCCACGTCGGCTCCATCGGCTTCGGTATGATGAGCTCGGCGATGGGCGTCGGTTCGCTGGTGGCGGCGCTCGTCCTGGCGACCCTGGCAAAGGCATCCCGACGGACGCTCCTCATCGGCGCGACGGCCTTTGTCATCCTTCTGGCGGCGGTCGCTGCCTCACAGTGGTACGCGTTGACGCTGGCTCTGCTCGTGGCCCTGGGGGTGGCGAGCGTCGCCTTTATGGCAACCGCGAACAGCAGCCTCCAAATCGCCGCTCCGGACCGTCTGAGGGGCCGGGTCATGAGCCTCTACATGCTGCTGTTCGTAGGGACCACCCCGATCGGCGGCTTATTTACGGGCGTCATGGCGGAGCACATCGGCGTGCGGCTCACGGTCGGCATCGAAGCCGCCATCTGCGCCGCTGGCATCGCGGCGGCGCTCGCCTACGTGGCCGCCCAGCGCGCCGCTGGCCGGGCCGAGATCCCAGCTCAGACTCTGGGCGGCGCAGGCGTGGACACGGCTGAGGAAGCCCGGTGACGATGCGTCGGATGCGCGAGGCGGGGATACCGCGTGAGCCGGGTTGGCAGCTTCGCTGAGCGATCTCGGCGGTCTTTCTGGGGACCGATAGGCTGCCGTTGAAGTCGACCAGTTCCGCAAGAGCTACGGCGAGGTCGAGGCGGTTCGCGGGATCAGCTCTAGGGTCGTGGCGGACGCGCTCGGTCAACGGCGTCCAACCGCGCCGCGTGCTCCTGCAAGAGGTCCCAGGCGCGGCGGACATGGACTTCGGTCGTGCGTAGGTTGCCAATCGCCAGCCTGAGCGTGAACCTCCCGTTGAGCTCCGTGTGCGATAGGAAGACCTCGCCCGTCCTGTTGACGCTCTCGAGCAGCCGCCCGTTGAGGCGGTTCAAGTAGGCTTCCGTTTCAGGACCCGCCGGGAGGTCGCGAGGGTGGCTGCGGAAGCAGACGACGCTGAACGGCACGGGCGCCAGCAGCTCGAAGTCTGGACTCGCTTCGATCCAGCCCTGGAAGCGTTCGGCCAGGGCAATATGGGCCCGCAAGAGCTGGCGCAGGCCCTCGGACCCGAAGGACCGCAGCACCATCCAGAGCTTCAGCGCCCGAAAGCGCCGGCCGAGCTGGATGCCGTAGTCCATGAGGTTGCGGACGCGGTCATCCTCGGAGGTGCGGAGGTACTCAGGCACCAGGCTGAAGGTCTGCCGCAGGATGTTGGGGTGGCGGCAGTAGAAGGCGCTGCAGTCGATGGGCACGAACAGCCACTTGTGCGGGTTGACGACGATCGAGTCGGCGCGCTCGCAGCCGGCCAGCGCCGAGCGCTTCTCCGGCAGGATGGCGGCCGCCCCGCCATAGGCTGCGTCCACGTGGAGCCAGAGCTTGTACCGCTCGCAGATATCAGCGATCTCGGGCACGGGGTCGACGCTCGTTGTGGAGGTTGTGCCCACCGTGGCCGCCACGCAGAAGGGCTTCCAACCCGCTTTCAGGTCCTCCTCGATGGCGGTCTGAAGGGCCTGCGAGCGCAGGCGGAATTGCCCATCGACTGCAATCTTCCTGACGCCGGCCTGGCCGAGGCCCAGTACAATAGCCGCCTTCTCAATGGAAGAGTGCGCCTGCTCGGATGTGTAGAAGCGGAGGCGGGGCAGATCCGACCGGCCTGCCATGCCTTCCTCCCGAATGCGGAGGCCCAATGCCTCGCGCGCGGCGGCGATGGCGCACAGGCTCGAGACGGAGGCCGTGTCGTTGATGAGGCCCATGAACTCCGGCGGCAGCCCCAGCAGCTTGCGGAGCCAGTCCAACACGAGCTCTTCCAGCTCGGTGGCCGCGGGTGCCGTCCGCCAGAGCATAGCGTTGACGTTGAAGGCCGCGCTCAGCAGCTCGCCCAGAATGCCTGGCCCGCTGCCGCTGATCGCGAAGTAGGCAAAGAAGCCGGGGTGGTTCCAGTGCGTCAGCCCAGGCGCAATGATCTCCTCCACATCTTGGAGGATGGCTTCCAGGGGCTCAGGTTTCTCCGGCGGCTCTTCGGGTAGAGCCCGCCTGACCTGGCCGGGCTCCACTTGAGCCAGCACCGGATAGCGCTCCGGATGCGCCAGGTACTCCGCAATCCAATCGATCAATCGATGCCCATCGTGCCGGAAGGATTCAATGTCCATCTCGCGGCTCCCTCCAATCTCGGCGCATGAGGATAGGACAATAGTGGGCAAGAGTGGGCGCGTTGTCAACGTGGCTGCGCCAGGCTCAGTAGGCTCCCGATAGGGGGCAAACGGTGGGTGAGCAAGCTGTGCCGGGCGGAGACCATCCGCTGGTGGTCTGGAGGGCCGGGTGGGATTCGAACCCACGACTCCCGGATTAAAAGTCCGGAGCTCTACCGCTGAGCTACCGGCCCTCGTCGCGCTTCAGCGAGATTGTACGTCCGAACGCGGTGCGCCTTCAAGGGGAGGCACTCGTCCCGTAGGTCGGCGGCACTACGTCACGCCCGCATCCACCACGCGGCCGTCCAGCATGCGAACGATGCGCTCCGCCGCCGAGGCGATCTGGACGTCGTGGCTGACCAGCACCAGGGTTACGCCCCGCTCGCGCTGGATCCGGCGCAGCAGGTCCAGCACCATCTGGCCGGCCTTGGAGTCCAGATTGCCCGTTGGCTCGTCGGCCAGGAGGATGGGCGGATCGTTGGCCAGGGCACGGGCGATGGCCACCCGCTGACGCTCGCCGCCGGAGAGCTTGGTGGGCGGCGTGTTCGCCCGATCGCCCAGGTCTACCGCCTCCAGCAGGCTCTGGGCCTTGGCGCGCCGCTCCCAGAAGGAGAGTTGGGTTTCGTACATGGGGAGCTGGACGTTGGCGGAGGCGGAAAGGGTGGGCAGCAGGTTGTGGAGCTGGAAGACCATCCCCACGTCATGCGCTCGGTAGTGGCTAAGGTCGCGCATGTGCGCGAGGTCGGTGCCGTTGACGACGATGCGGCCGGAGTCGGGCCGGTCGAGAGCACCGATCAGGTGAAGAAGGGTGGACTTGCCGCAGCCGGACGGGCCCGTGATGGCCACGAACTCACCCTCGCGGACCTGGAGGGTGGCGCCGGTGAGGGCGTGGATGCGCCCCTCCTCGTAGGTCTTGACCACGTCCTGGACGTCGATGGCGATGCTATTTCTATTCATAGCGGATAGCCTGAATGGGCGACAGCCGCACAGCGCGGATGGCCGGATAGATGGCTCCCAGCAGGGCTACCGCCACCCCCACCGCGAAGCCGCGGATGAACACGTCGGGCGTGTATTCGATCGCCAGGAGGCTGCGCACGACTGGAAAGATCAGGATCACCCGGGTGAAGATCACCGCCAGGATCGATCCTATCAGAGCGCCGATGAGACACAAGAGGATCGATTCGCCCAGCACCATCTGGAGCACGCGTCGCTGGCGCCAGCCCACCGCCCGCAGGATGCCGAACTCGCGGGTACGCTCTGTGACCGACATCACCATCGTGTTCATGACGCCGATGCCACCGATGAAAACGGCCAGGAAGGAGATGGCCAGGTTGAGAGCGTCCATCATCTGCATGCCCTGGTCGACCTCGTTGTAGTCGGAGAGGGTGCGCAGGGTGGCTAGCTCCGGGTGGTCCTCCTCGATGCGGGCGGTAAGCGCGTCCAGGTCGGTGCCCGCTTTCGCTTTGACGTAGATCAGGGTCATCAGCCCCGATTTGCGCTCGTATTCCTGCAGCGTGGCCAAGGGCAGCATGGCGCCGCCGTCCTCCCAGACGTCGCCCGTATGGTAGATGCCCACCACGGTGAAGCTGCGGTCTTTGAGCTCGACCGTGTCGCCCGGCCTCTTGCCGAGCTGGCTGCTGGCCTCCTGGCCCAGGAGGATCTCGTCGGTGGCGTCGGGGGCCAGGTAGCGCCCCTCCAATAGGGGCACCTCGAAGTGCTCTAGGTCGGCCGGCTCAATACCAAGCTGAACAAAATAGGGGTTGGAACCCAGTTTGGAAAAGGCCATCAGCAATCCGATGGCATGATCCACCTCGGGATAGGCAGCTATTTCGTCGAGCTGCTCCTGCGTCAGGGTGCTGAAGCTGAGGTCGGCGCTGCCCGCTTGCCCGATGGCGAAGTCGGTCCCGCCCGCGTGCAGTATGTCCTTGGCAGTGGATTTGAAGCTATGAGTGACCACTCCCAGGGCTACCACGGTGGTGATGCCTATGCTGATGCCCACAGCCGTCAGCAGCGTACGGATGCGCTGACGCAGCAGGTTGCGGAATATGAGCACAAAGAAGGGCATGGCATACCTCCCCGGCCGTCGCCGAAACGGTCTCCGTCTACCCCCGAGCGCCCGTCTCCCCCGTGCTGGCCAGCCAGCGACGGCCCTTCTCCGTAAGCTGCCACAAGCGGACACTTTCGGGCAAGCTGCAGGAGGTGCGGAGGGGACAACTAGCGCAGCCCTCCGGCACGCACTCGTCGATAGCCATGCGCAGACAGCCGCTGCGCAACAGGTCGGCTACCAGTTGCTCTACTAGCGCCTGTGAGACGCCCAGCTCCCGCGCCAGCTCGTCGTAGGACCACACACCCTGACGATCGGCGATAAGCGCCAGAAGCCTCCTGAGCATACTACACCCCCCACCCCATCAGGCGAGCCACCTGGTAGATGATGATGCCCACGGCGAAGGAAATGGCCAGCGTGTAGCCAATAGTGAACCCCGTCCAGCGCCAGCTCTGGGTCTCCCGCCGGATGGCCGCCACGGAGGCCACGCAGGGGATAAACAGCATCTGCACGGCAATGAAGGCCACCGCAGCCGCCGGCGCCATGACCTGCGTGAGCTGAGTGTTCAGGTCGGCATCGCCCCTACCTGTCCCCAGGATGACCCCCAGGGTGGCGATGGTGTTCTCTTTGGCCACGAAGCTGGTCATCAGCGCCACGATCATCTGCCAGTCCAGGCCCATCAGTTGGCCTACCGGCTCCAGGCTACGGCCGATCATCCCCAGCGCGCTGTCCTGGATGCGGTCGCCGGGGAAGCTCGACAGGGCCCACACCACCAAGGAGACGGCCAGGATGGCCGTCCCGGCCAGGACGACGAAGGCCTGGACGCGCTGCCAGGTGGTCATCAACACCGTCCGCCAGTTGGGTGCATGATAGCGGGGCAACTCCATGACAAAGGCTGACTCCTCCCCCCGGAATACGAAGCGGCTGAGGAGCAAGGCCATCAGGGCCAGCACCGCCAGGTTGATAGTTACCATGCTCCAAGAAACGAGCGCGGCGGCTCCGCCGAAGAAAGCTGCACTAAACAGCGCCACCACAACCATGCGGCCGGCGCAGGGCATCAAGGGTGCCACCACAATGGTGGTCAGGCGCGCCGACCGCGACTCCACTATGCGGCTGCCCAGGATGGCCGGAACGTTACAGCCGAAGCCCAGGAACAGGGGCAAGAAGGACTTGCCCCGCAGCCCTATCCTATGCATGAAGCGGTCCATGACAAAGGCCGCCCGCGCCATATAGCCCAGATCCTCCAGCAGGGCCAGGGCCAGGAAGAGGATGGCCAGAATGGGCACAAAGGTCAGCACCAGGCCAGCGCCGCCAATCACGCCGTCGGACAGCAGGCTGACCAGACGGTCTGGCGTGCCCTCCAGAGCGCTCTCCAGCCGTTCGGCGCTGCCCTGCACCAGCCACTCGTCCAGGCGCTTCTGGACGGGCGTGCCCAAGCCAAACATCGCCCAGAAGATGGCGGCCACCATGCCCAGGAAGGCCAGTACTCCCCCTACCGGGTGGGTAAGAATGCGATCCGCCCGTTCCCCCAGAGGGACATTTTCCCTTTCCAGGCGATGCGTCACCCGTCGGGAGGTCTGCGCCACCCACTCGTAGCGAGCGCCAGCGATCTCCAGAATGGCATCCTCGTGCAAGAGCAGGAAGGAGTCCACGCCTCGCCAGCCGTTGGTGGAAAGCGCCTTCTTCATCACGCCAGCGATGGCCCTATCACCTTCCAGCAGCTTGACCAGCGCCCACCGCCGCGGGTAGGGGATGGCTAGCTCGGGAGGGATCATGCCATCGAGGCGCTCCACCAGCGCCTGCACCGCCGCCGACGTTGGCGGCGGTGGCGCCAGAGGCCTCGTCTCGCCAAAGGCGACAGCCTGCAGCGCGTCCAGCAGCTCGGGTATGCCCTCGCCTCGGGTTGCCACCGTGGGAACAACCGGCACCCCCAGGGCCGACTGCAGCGCCTGGGGGTCAAGCCGGAGGCCCGCGCCGTCGGCGACGTCGATCATGTTGAGGACAACCACCAGCGGCAACCCCAACTCCAGAAGCTCACATACCAGGTAGAGGTTGCGCTCCAAGCTGGAGGCGTCCACGACCACGGCCACCACGTCGGGGTGGTCCTGGATAATGTAGTCGCGGGCGCTCTCTTCCTCCGGGGAGTTGGCAGTGAGGCTGTAGCTGCCAGGCAGGTCCACAAAGGAGAAGACGGTGTCGCCACGCTGGTGGGTGCCTGTCTTGAGCTCTACCGTCTTGCCGGGCCAGTTGCCGACGCGCTGGGAAAGGCCTGTCAGAGAGTTGAAGACGGTGCTCTTGCCGGTGTTGGGCGACCCTGCCAGGGCTACCCTGAGGGTTTCCCCGCTCACCCGACTTGCCGTCATACTAGGTGGTGACCCTCTTCACCCGCAGGTGCTCCGCTTCGCCTCGTCCCAGGGCCACCCTCGTACCGCGGACGCTGATGATCAGGGAGCCGCGGCCGCTGTTACGTACCATTGTGACCTCGGTGCCGGGGGTGCATCCCAGGGCTAGGCAACGGGCCACGAAGTTCCTGCCGCCGGAGAGGTCAGCGATGATTCCCGTCTCGTCGGGCCGTAGCTCGGTCATCGCCACTGGCCTGTCGGCGGGCGTATCCTCCGTCTGGGCTGGCTGAACCATGATCTGCTCGGCCACCTTGGCCGGCACGTGATGGGAACGACCGTCTGACCGCACCCGCACCGAACCGTCGGTGGAGCTGATACCCTCCATCTGGAGCACGCGGCCCGGGCTGATGTCCAGTCGCGTCAATCGGCGCAGGAACTGGGCCGTCTCGTCCTGGATGCGCACCACTCGCGCCGGCCCAGGGGTGGGGAACTTGGTGAGGGGCACCGCCGGCTCTGCCCGGCGCAGTCCGGCTCTGACGGGAATAGCATGGCCATGCGGGCAGGTGTCCAGGTCGCGGAGGAAGCTGGCCAGTCGCTCCTCCAGGCCGGGCGAGGTGGCGTGCTCCAGGCGACAAGCCTCCTCATGCACCTCGTCCCAGGAGAAGCCCAGGAAGCGCACCAGGAAGGCCTCCCACAGGCGATGGCGGCGGATGAGGGAGCTGGCCAGGCGCTGGCCGTCTTCGGTGAGGCGCACCTGGCCCCGGCGCTGATGATTCACCAGCCCCTTAGCCGACAGGCGCTGGAGCATCTCCGTCACCGAGGGCATGGAAACGCCGAGGGAACGGGCCAGGGACGAGGTGGTGGCCTGTTCCCCTTCCTCTTCCATCTGGCCGATGGCCTTGAGGTACTGCTCCGAGCGCTCGTCGATCATTCTCTTAGGCTAACCTAATTATAAATTAGCCTGCCCGAATAAGCAACACTGCCAAGGCGCCTTTTCAGAGAGCCTTGGCAGGGAATCCAGAACGGTAGAGCGTTCTTGTCCGAGCGCGCTGGTGTCAGTATTTCACCGCCTTGCCGTATTTCTCGCGCAGGACGGTCTTCAGAACCTTCATCGCCGGATTGCGGGGGAGGGCATCGATGAAATCGACGGACCTGGGCTTCTTGTAGCTGGCCAGATGCTCCTTGCAGAAGTCGATGACCTCCTCCTCGGTCAGAGTTTCCCCCGGCTTGATAACCACGATGGCCTTGACGTTCTCGCCCCACTCCTCATCGTGGACGCCGATGACCGCCGCCTCCAGGATCTTGGGGTGCCTGTAGAGGACCTCTTCGACCTCCGCCGGGTAGATATTCTCTCCGCCGCTGACGATCATGTCCTTCCGGCGGTCGACAACATAGAAGAAGCCTTCCTCGTCCTGCCGCACTAGGTCGCCGGAGTGGAACCAGCCGCCCCTGAAGGCGTTGGCGTTCGCCTGCGGGTCGTTGTAGTATTCCTTCATGATGTTGGGGCCGCGATAAACGGCTTCTCCCACCTCGCCCACGGGCACGTCCCTGTCCTGCTCATCCACCACCCGGATCTCGATGCAGGGGAGGGCCATGCCCACTGAGGCCGCCTTTCGCGCCGCGTCTGCAGGCCTGAGGATGGCGACCAGCGCACTCGACTCTGTCTGACCAAAGCAGTCGAAGACCTTCACGTGGGGGAAGGCTTTCATGATCCGCTTTCGTAGCTCGGTGGGCAGGATGGCCGCGCCCGAGAACCAAGCCTTCAGGGAGCTAGTGTCGTACTTGTCCAGGTCGGGCATCTGGAGCAGGAAGTTGGCCATGGCAGGAATCAGTAGAAGGGAGTCGCACTTTTCCCGCTCCAGGGCCTGCATGATCTCCACCGGATTGAAGACCTCGGTGGTCAAGACGACCGTGCCCCCGAGAAGAAGATAGGCCAGGCACATGCCAAAGGAGGCTAGGTGAAAGATGGGAGGGGCAGCGCAAGCTCGCCAGACCGCCATGTCACCCATACCAGGCTCGCGGCTGATCTCGAGGGAAACCAGAGTCCACATCGTGACCTGGTTCTTGTGAGTAATGACGGCTCCCTTGGGCCTGCCGGTGGTTCCGGCGGTGTACATGATGAAGGCGGGGTCGTCGTCATCAACCAGGACGAGCGGCTCATCGTCGGGATACTTCTGGAGAAGGCTCTCGAAATGAAGCATCCCCTCCACCGGTTTCTCAGTAACCGAGATGTACTGTCTGATTTGGGGGTGGTCCTTCTGGATTCCTCTGACAGTGCCAACGAAGGCCTCGCCCAGGATGAGAGCCACGGCATCGGAGTTCTTGATGATGTACTTGAGCTCGTCAGGATGGAGGCGGAAGTTCAGGGGAACGGCTATTGCGCCCATTTTGGCCAGGGCGAGGTAGGCCTCCAGGTACTGGTTGCAGTTGAAGAGAAGGATGGCGACCTTCTCCCCTTTCTTGATTCCCATATCCATGAGGGCATGGGCCAGGCGATTGATGCGGGCGTTGAACTCACGATAGGTCAGGTGCGTATTGCCGTAGACAACGGCCTCTCTATCGGGAAACTTGCGGGCATTGCGGGCAATTAGCTCCCCTAGAAGGAGCCTTCTTCCCAGTGCTTCTTCGATTGCCTCTCTCGATTGCATGAACCTACCTCTCCCGGGACCTCCCACCAAAAAGAAACCCTGACTGTTCAGCCTGCCAGCGGTCTCCCTCTTCGGGGAGAATGGGCCATGGCGCCCCTGGCAGGACTCGAACCTGCAGCCAACTGCTTAGAAGGCAGCCGCTCTGTCCCTTGAGCTACAGGGGCACCGGCCTGCCGCCAGGCAAGCCCACTTCAATGTAGCAACCACCTCTTGTCGTCGTCAACCTGGACAGCGCCGACCAGGCCTGCCGCCTAGGCCTCCCGATAGACCGTCTTCACCTTGTGCAGAGGGATGATGCCCCTTCCCACACGGGTCACGCCCACGATCTCCAGCTCATCGAGGGCGGCGGAGGTGGTGACGTGCTTCTGCATCAGGCGGCCCAGGGGCTGGGCGATCACCACAGCCAGCACAGCCGCCGTGAGGACATTGGGCAGGCGTTCGAATCGGCGTCGGTTGCCCACAGCCAGCATCGATGCTAGTCCAGCTAGGATGCCAGCCAGCGCCAGGTTGGTACCACAAAGAGGCGATACGGCCAACTGCGACTCGCCTTGCTTGAGGCGAGCTAGCCCCTCGGCGGCGCACTCGCTGATCTTCTCGGGCAGGATGTTGCCGTAGATGTAGAAGCCATCCGGGGAGGCCCGGCCCACCAACCGCGTGTGCTGTCCCATCCTTCCCAGCAGAATCGATATGGTGGCATGCTCCAGGGCATGATTACGACGGACAGCAGCGATCATCCTGGCCAACATCTGAGACTCCTGCTTCAGTATATCATGGCGCCGCAGGCCATTCCCTAGCTCTTGGTGATGCCCGGCACGAAGGACTGGGCGCGAACGTTGACAGTCACTGTGATGGTCTTGGGGGTGCCACCGGCGTAGGGCGCCGCCAGGGTTATGGTGCCAACGTACTTGCCCTTGGGCAGGCCTGCCAGGTTGGCCTGAATGGTCAGAATCGACGTGTCGCCCCCCAGCTCCTTGCCCAAGGCCAGCCCCTGGTTCGCCGATAGCTGGAGCCATGAAGCTGAGGGTGTGGCTGTCCAGACGAGGACGGCGGTGCCAGAGTTGGAGATCGTCACTTCGTGGGATTGGCTCAGGCCCTCAGGGCGAGCAGTCAGCTCGATGTTGAGGGTGCTGGCCTCCAGCACAGGCGACCCCACTATCGTCGAGCGGTCACCGTGTATCTCCGTCGGGTCTGCATGGGAATTGGCGGGCCGTGGCATGTCCATGCTGCCGAAGCAGTAGTCGGGGGTGTCGCAGGCGAAGTTCTCCAGCTTCAGGGCCTCGGCGAAGCCCACCTGCGACAGGTCGGGCAGGGTGACCTCTTGAGGTCGCCAGAGGGCAACCCCATCCGGCTGGGGAGGATGAGCCATGCAGCCCAGGACAAGCTCCTGGTAAGGGTACTGGGAGCGGTCGTGGCTGAAGCCGTCGTCGAAGGGGCCACAGCTATAAGAGGTGCGCGGCCAGGCGGAAAAGCGGGGGTTGAGGGGGTGGTTCACGAAGGCGAAGCCGTTGTAGCCCCAGATAGCGTAGTACCAGTCCTCGATGACCTGGGGGTTGCGGTCAGCCACAATGGGGCGAAGGTCAGTGGCCAGGTTCCACTTGTCGGCCAGGATGCGCGTGCCGCGGGCGATGTTGTAGGCGAAATGGGCGGCCGACATAAGCTGCCCCTCTGTCGGTTGGCCGGTGGTGTTCTGCATGCCGCTGGTGACCTGCATGATGCCATAGCCGCAGTCGCGCGAGATGAGGGCCGGGCCGATGCCGCCGTAAGGTACGGAGAAGGCTGCCTGGGACCACGAGCTCTCGATCCAGCCGATGGCCTTGAGGATAGTGGGGGGAATGTATGGCTCGACGAGGCCGGTGTCCATGGGTGGGAAGGTCGTCGGTGAAGGGGTAGGAGAGGGGGTGGGCGTGCCTCTGGGCCTGGGCGTGGCTGTGGGCGTGGCGATGGCCGTGGCCGTCGGCGTGGGTGAGGCTGTGGGCGTGGCGCTGGCCGTCGGCGTCGGCGTGGGCGAGGCTGCGAGCGCGGTGCTGGTTGTCGGCGTGGGCGAGGCTGCGAGCGCGGCGGTCGCTGTCTCCGTCGGCGTCGGCGGCACCGGAGTGCGGGGCACTCGCGGGCCTGCCCCCAGGGGTGGCACACTGAAGTAGGGGTCGCCGGGGAAGAGGGCATTGACCGCCGCCAGCTCGAAGGTCTGGTTATAGACGGTGCGATAGTCCTCGGGGTCGTAGGAGATGACGTTGAACGGCCCCAGGGGGCTGCCTGTCGCTGGGCACAGATCGAAGTCGTCCGCCCGCGCTGGCGGCGGCGGGCCGTTGGCCTGCACCAGGAGAGCCAGGCTCAGGGACGATAGGACAACTATGAGCCGTAGCCTACTGGGAATCACTGGCCAACCAACCGATGAATTCCAGCTTGCCGTTATCGCCCACGGTCTGCCGTCCCTTGCCCAACTCGATGATCACCAGATGCTCCCCGCCTGGTTGGACGGCCGAGCTCCCCTCGAAGGAGCGCACAGCCAGGTAGGTGCCCGCGGGCGACCAGCCCGCCGGCACGTCGAAGCCCTGATCAGGTCCAGGTGTGGCCTCCTCCAGCTCTCCTCCGGCCAGGGAGACCAGCGCTGCTGCACTGGGGCCGTCGCCAGGCGTCCGTCCTACGGCGATGCGCTGGCCATCGGGGTGCCAGATGGGGTTGAAGTGTTCGCCGGCGTCGAGAGCCTCTGAGAGATCGGACAGGGGCTGCGGCTCTGCACCCTCGACAAGCTCCGCCACGAAGGCCCGGCTAGCTATCCGATCGTCCGTGGGCTGGCCGGCCAGAAAGACAACGCGGGTGCCGTCGGGGGAGAGATGCCAGTCGCGGGCCCACTGGTCGCTGGCCTGAACCAGCAGTTGCGGGGTGCCGCCTGCCACGGCCACAGCTCCGAAGTAAGTGCCCCTAAGGACGGTCTGAGCGAAGTAGAGAGAGGCGCCGTCGGGGGAATAGCCCACGGGGAACAGCTCCAGCACATCATCGGCTTGCATCAAGGGCGTCTCGCTGCCGTCGCTCACATTCACCTTCAGCAGGGAGACAGCCTGGCCGAACTGGGCCTGCGGCCCGTTTCGACGCACGACGATGGAGCGTCCATCCGGCGACCAGATGAGCTTGCTGCCTCCGTCCAGACTGCTGGCCAACAGGCGTGGCTTGGCGCCATCCATGTCCAGCAGCCAGGCCTGGGCATCCAGGGTCGAGTCTCCGCCAGCGGCAGCCAGCGCCAGATAGGCGATGCGCTTGCCGTCGGGGGAAAGGCTGGCCGATATGCCCTCGCCGGAGGCGTGCTGCACTTCGGCCACCTTCGCCTGACTCTGGGGCGCGGCGGCCGCTGCCAGCCAGATGACGTCGGCCTCGCTGCCGAACTCCTTGTACAGCAGCCGCGGCCCTTCCCCAGGCTCCCCGGTGGGCAGCGGCGTGCTGGTGGCGACGCCAGTGGGCGTGGGGCTGACCTCCCCTCCCCCTTTGCAGCCGCCTGCGACAGCCGCCGCCAGGACAACCACCAGCAAGAAGGCTACCACGGTTCGCATGGTCGACCGCTACTCCTTACTCCCCGACACCGAGGGCTCGACGTCCCGCAGAACAGTGCGCACCCGCCGATATATGTACCAGGCCACCAGCGCTGCCAGCGCTATCAGGATGGGTATGTCCGCTGGCCGCATCCACTCCCTGATCCGCTCCCAGTTCTCGCCCAGGACGAAGCCCGCCCAGGCCAGGCCCAGCGACCAGGGGAAGGACCCGACGAAGGTCAGGATGATGAACCGCCAGATGTTCATGCGGGCGATCCCCGCCGGCAAGCTAATGAACGTGCGTACTACCGGCAGCACCCGCGAGACGAGCACCGCCCGATCGCCGTAGCGGGCGAACCAGCGCTCCGCCTGCTCCACCTCGTGGCGGGGGATGAGTACATAGCGCCCGTAGCGCAAGAGGAGGGGCCGGCCGCCCCAGGCCCCCACGGCGTAGGCAATCAGGGAGCCGATCAGGTTGCCCAGGGCGCCGCAAAAGGCAGCCAGGAGCAGCCACTGCGCCCCCAGCCCGCGGTCGTCCACCAGGAACCAGCCGGCCAGGGGCATGATGATCTCGCTGGGGAGGGGGATACAGGCGCTCTCGATGGCCATCAGGGCGACGACCCCTGGCCACTCGATGAGGTTGTAGACGTACTGGACGAAGTCTAAGAGTAGCTCTTCGATGTTCCTCCACCACCTTGCCGGGCTTCCACCACCAGCAAGAGCAGGCTACGTTCAGAACGGAATTTCGTCCATTCGCCTGAGTTTAGCAAAGGCCCCCAAAGGTGTCAACGCTTAGCGCGGGGCGTCAGCCACCAGCAGGACGAGCAGGGGGCGCGATGAGGAGCCAGCCTTTCATGGCCTACCCCAGCCACCGCCTCCTGGCGTACCGTGCCCCTGCGGTGAGGGCCGGTGCCACGATAGCAGCACGGTAGCGTTGGCCAGCAGCCGGAGAACGGTGGGCGTCTAGATGGAGGAACCGTCTACACACCGCGGCCGTGCGCGATGCTGCCGCCTGAGGTGAGCGTCCCGGCGAGCTTGTCCATCGCCGCACCCCGTAGCTTCCCCACTTTGGCCTGCACGTCTTGGAGATCCTGATCGGTCAAAACGGAGAAGATTTCATCGACCAGACGATTGAACACGGGCAGGGCCTCGGAAAGCTTGCGTTCGCCCTTCTCGTTCAGGCGAACCCACGTCTTGCGGCGGTCACGCCGGTCAAAGACTCGCTCCACAAAACCCGGCTCCTCCAGCCTGTCCACCAGACCAGTTATCGTCTGGCTGGCCTTGACCATGGCTCGCCCGATCTCGCCGGTGGTGAGGGTCCCGCCCCCCTTCTTCAGCACACCCAGAAGATGGATCTGGGGGAGAGAAAGAGCATGGGGCAGAAGAGCCAGCTCCGCCACCTTGAACACGGCGTTGTAGGCCTGGTAGATCGTCGTCCACTGATCCATGCCCCTGGCACCGTCCAGCTTGGCCGGCCCTGCTTTTTTCTGTCGTGTGGTCATCAGACTTGTCCTCCCTTTCTTCTAGCTTTGGCGCAGGCGGTAACCCGCGTCTCTCTCATACTTACCTTCGGAGCGAATTCAAGTACTCCTTTAGCCGAGACCGTGCGTCATCGCAGATCACATCTCGCAACCCCAGCAAGGCTGCAAACTGAACCCCCATGCACACTATTACGAACTCATGGGCTAGTTGCTCGGAATCCACGCTGTGTACGATATGGCCGTCGGCAACGCCCTGCTGCAGAAGCTCCTCCCCTTCCTGTATCAGCGCTTCGAAGCCTTCTCGCACCCGCCGTCGGAAGCCCTCGTTCACGGTCGCCATGCGGGCAGCGACACCACCCATGAGACTGCCTCCCGCCGGCAGCTGGACGACTCCGGGTAGCTCATCGACCATCTTCACGAGTCTGTCGATGGGATGTTCGTTGCTTCGCAGGTGTCGGCCCCCGCCCTGCGTCGTCAGTACGCGGAGCATCTCGTCAATGACAGCGTAGCCCAGATCCTCTTTGGACGAGAAGTAATGGTACAGGGTGCCCCTCTTGCAGCCGCTCTCCCTCAGGATGTCGGCGATGCTCGTGTTGTGGTAACCAAGGCGGCTGAACAGATTCAGGGCTGCCTGAACGAGACGTTGCCTCGAGTCTTGCGGGCGCGGCATTTGACCAATCGGTCGGTATTCTACTCTCTCTCAACGCTCGTGTCAAGACCCAACACTGGCTGTGGTGTCATGAACTCGGTGCCTTTTTGGTGGCCATCTCATCGAAGGTGTTCGCCCGGGCGAGCGGAGCACCTGGGCGTACGCTTGACGCGCCGACAGGCTGGAGTGGTGGCTGTAGGGATGGCCAATTGCAGGTTTGGGGTGGAAGTGCCGGCCTGGACATACCAGCTCTCCACCCCAAACCCGTCGGGAGCCGGGTGACCGCACCCCCCAACGTTCGATGCGATCTTCGGTCTGTCCGCCGCCTTGAGCAAGACGGAAAACACCCATTATTCCTTGGCTGATCCGCGCCAGCGTGGCGTCCACAAGAGAAAAAGAGAGAGCCTTCGGGGGTGCGGCCACAAAGAGCTCTCTCGGAGGTCGGGATGCGAAACTCCCGGCCCCCGAAACAAATTAAGACGACACCGCAGGTTTGTCAAGCGCTTACGGTCAAGTTGGACAAAAAGTTTTCGCGCAAGTTCCTATTGTGGCCGTCCTATAGGGAACGGGCGGTACCCCCCCCCCACTTGCACGGCGCTTGCATCATGCCAGAAAGTCTCGAAGGCGCCAAGGCCCGCCATCGCACCCGCAGCCGCGAGGGTTGGCAAGGGGAGAGCCGAGATGGAAGACAACTGGGCCCACCTGGCTTGACGCCAAGTCGCCAGATAGTATGATCCGAGCCAAGGCTTCGGGAAACGATGCGGCGTGTTGAAGTACCCGGCATGTGCGCTCGTGGTTCGACAGGCTCACCACGAGCGGAGATATACATAGAACTCAAGACCGCTCACCCTGAGCCTGTCGAAGGGCGGACGCGGCGTTTTCCAACAGCCTCGATGGTGACCTCAGAGTGATGGATATCGGCAAGCTTCCCAATCAGCTCCTAGGTCAACTGCTGGCCCGCATCGGCCCCGACGTGTCGGGGCGCGTGGTCGTGGGGCCAGGGGTGGGCCAGGACGCGGCCGTCATCGACATGGGCCAGCGGCTGCTGGTGGTCAAGAGCGACCCCATCACCTTCGCCAGCGACCTCATCGGCTGGTACGCCGTCCACATCAACGCCAACGACGTGGCCTGCATGGGGGCCAAGCCGGCCTGGTTCCTGGCCACCGTCCTCCTGCCCCAGGGGGCCAGCCAGTCGCTGGCGGAGGGCATATTCGGCCAGATCCTCGACGCCTGCCGCCAGATGGAGGTGGAGCTCGTCGGCGGCCATTTCGAGATCACCCATCGCCTCGACCGGCCGATCGTGGTGGGGGCGATGCTGGGCGAGGTCGAACGCGACCGGCTGGTGCGCGGGTCGGGAGCGCAGCCCGGCGACGACCTGATCCTCACCAAGGGCATCGCCATCGAAGGGACGGCGGTGCTCGCCCGCGAGGCGGCGGATGCCCTGCGTCGGAAAGGCGTGGCCGCCGAGGTGCTGGAGACGGCCAGGGGCTACATCTTCCAGCCGGGTATCAGCGTGGTCAGGGAGGCCCTGCTGGCAGTGGAGAAGACCACCGTCCACGCCATGCACGACCCCACCGAGGGAGGTCTGGCCACCGCCCTCTATGAGATGGCCGAGGCCTCTGGGGTGGGGATGTGGCTGGAAGAGGCGGCGGTGGCCGTGCTGCCAGCCACTCGCGCCGTGTGTCAGGCGGCGGGGCTGAACCCGCTGGGGCTGCTGGCTTCGGGCGCCTTGCTCATAGCCCTACCGCCGCAGGACAGCGACCGCCTCCTGGCCGCTTTGGAGGAGGCAGGCATAGCTGCCGGACGCATCGGCACGGTTACAGCGAAGGATGCGGGGGTTATAATGGGAAAGCCTGACGGCGGCAGGATGGCCCTCCCTGCGTTCGCCAGGGATGAGGTGGCTCGCTTCCTTGCCCAAGAGGGGTGAGCGGACGAGGACACCCCTGAGGGTTGAAACCCTCAGCTTTGGGGAAGCTGCGGGATTCATCCCGCAGAGGTGAATTCAAATAGAGGTAAGGACGTGAGAAGGCCCGCCCGCATAATACTGCCGTCCATTGCCTTGGAGCGCCGCCTCGCCACGGCGGTGCTACTCATGCTGGCCCTGCTCGGCTTGGGCATTGCGGGCTACATGCTCATCGAGGACTGGTCCTTACTGGACGCCCTGTACATGACGGTCACTACTGTTACCACCGTCGGTTTCAGTGAGCCGCAGCCCCTTAGCGACGGGGGGCGCATATTCACCATCTTCCTGGTTCTATTAGGGGTGGGGGTAGCCTTCTACATCTTGACCAGCCTGGTAGCGACCGTCATAGAAGGGGAGCTAGGTTTCATGTTGGGGGTGCGCAGGATGAGAGGGAAGATCGAGGCTCTACAAGATCACTACGTCCTCTGCGGCTTTGGCCGTGTGGGTGAGGAGATCGCCCGCGAGTTTCATGCTCGGGGCATGCCTTTCATCATCATCGACTCCAACCCCCAGGCCATCGAGCGCGCCCGCAAGCAACGCTACCTGATGGTGGAGGGCGATGCCAGCTCCGACGCTATCCTACTCGAGGCGGGCATCGAGCGCGCCCACTGCCTGTTGGCCGCCTCCGACTCCGACTCCGGCAACACGTACATCGTCCTCACCGCCAAGGCCCTCAACCCTCGCCTGTTCGTGGTGGCCCGCGTGGGCCAGCCGGGCAGCACGACGCCGATGCTGCGAGCGGGCGCCGATCGGGTCATCTCTCCCTACAGCCTCAGCGGCCGCCGCATGGCCCTTTCGGCCCTTCAGCCGCTGGTGGTGGACTTCATCGACACGCTGGCGACCGGTCGCCACGGCGAGCAGATCCTGGCCGAGTTGGAGGTAAGCCAGGAGTCAGGGCTGGCCGGCATGACCATCGGGGGATGCTTCCTGAGCTGCCCCGGCGCCACCGTCCTCGCGCTTCAGAAGGCCGATGGTGCCATCCAGGTGGGCCCGCGGGAGGGCACCGTCCTGGAGCTGGGCGACCGCCTGATAGTGCTGGGGGACGAAGCCGACCTGGAGGCCCTGAGTCCGACGGCCGGGCGGGCAGTGGAAGCAACCCCGGAGAGGGCCTAGCTGCTACCACGACATAATGCCCTTGCCCGCTCTCTGGCTGGGCGCTGGCAGGGCCCTGGAGCAAACCGCTTATGCAGTCGGCCAGCGTAATCGTTAATCCCACCTCTCCCAATCTGCCCTCCCGCCGCCATCTGCGAGAGGCCGCCTCCTGGCTGGACAGCCAGGGCTGGCAGGCGGATTGGGCCTTCACCCGCTGGCCGGGCGACGCTACAGCCATCGCCGCTCGCGCCGCCCAGGAGGGACGCTCGCTGGTGGTGGTCTGCGGTGGCGACGGCACCATCAACGAGGCGGTGAACGGCCTGGTCGGCAGCGAAACGGCCCTGGCGGTCATCCCGGCGGGCACAGCCAACGTCTGGGCCAAGGAGGTGGGCATCCCGCGCCAGCCCATCGCTGCCCTGGAGGTGGCGGTGCGCGGTCAGGCACGGCGCATGGACCTCGGTTGGGCCAGCGCGTCGTCAGGAGAGAGCGGGCGCTACTTCTTTCTGATGGCCGGCCTGGGTCTGGACGGGAGCATCGCCGCATCCCTGCCCCTGAACGTCAAGCGATATCTGGGGGCTACTACCTACGCCATCATGGCCGCCCGCCAGTCGCTGCGATACTGGGGCCAGCGGGTGAGACTGATCGTCGATGATGAGCCACTGGAGACCAGGCTTCTGATGATGGTGGTGGGCAATACCCGCGACTACGCTGGCATTACTCAGGTGACGTCCCGCGCCTACGCCGACGATGGCCTTCTGGACGTCTGCATCTTTCAGGGGCGGCACACCCTGGACATCATTTTCCACGCCCTGCGGGTGGCAGCCCAGACGCACCTGAGAGCGAGCCCCGTCCTCTACAGGCGGGCTCGTCGGCTGGAGGTGCAGAGCGAGACGCCTCTGCCAGCACAGCTCGACGGCGATTTCTACCCTGGCTATCCCACCATCTTTGAGGTTGTGCCAGCGGCCCTCACGGTGATGGTGTCCCAGAAGAGGCTTCCCCTGTTTCAGCGTCGGCAGCCCCAGCCATAGCTTCCAGCGAGCCGTTGGCTACCTGGAATAGGGTCGCGCCCTCCAGGAAGCCTGTCGAGAAGCGATCCAGCTCCGTGGCCGTAATCAGCACCTGTTCGTAGTCGGCGATGGCAGCCAGCACCGCCGCCCGGCGTCGGCCGTCCAGCTCCGAGAGGATATCGTCCAAAAGGAGGACGGGCGACTCGCCCCGTCGTTCCAGGAGGTAGCGGGCCTCGGCCAGGCGCAGGGCTAAGGCGATGGTGCGCTGCTGGGCCCGCGAGGCAAAGGTGGCTGCCGAGATGCCACCGAGATGGAACAGCAGATCGTCGCGGTGAGGGCCCAGAAGGGAAGCGCCGGCCCCTATCTCCCGCTCGCCCCAGCGAGCTATGACCTGAGCGAAGGCTGCAGCCAGCTCTGCCTGGCTGAGGGAGGCGGCCTGGCGGCCATCGATTGCTCCCCCCAACTGGGGTTGATAAGCCAGCGCCAGTTCCTCCTGGCCCTCGGTTAGGTCGGCATGGGCAGCCGCGGCCAGGGGCCCCAGGCTGGCCACCGTCAGAGCCCGCGCCTGGACGATGTAGCTGCCTTCCCGCACCAGCTCCTGGCTCCAGAAGGCCAGCTCCTCGGGGCGGGCGCTGCCCTCCCGCACTCGCTTCAGGAGATGGTTGCGCTGGAGGAGCACCTTGGTGTAGCGCTGAAGGGCCCGCAGATAGCCGCCGTTCACCTGAGAGAGGGTGATATCCAGATAGCGGCGACGCAGGGACGGTGGGCCGTCAATAACATCTATGTCGTAGGCGGTGAACAGCACCGCGTTCAACTGACCGACGGCGTCGGCCAGGCGCCTGGCGACACCATTCACCCGCACCAGCTTGTTGGCGCGAGGGACGCCAGCGGGCCGGGCAGCAAGCGGGTCCAGGTCTCCGCTGCGGGCAACTACGGCCATCTCCAGCCGCAGAGGCCCGCTAAGCCCCTCAACTTCGGCCACCAGGCGGGCCAGGGGAGGCACCCCCGCCATCTGGCTGGCCTGTCGGCGGATCAGCTCGCCATCGCTGTCGGCCCGGGGCGAGCGCATCGTCGAAAGGAGATAGACCGCCTCCAGGAGATTGCTCTTGCCCTGGGCGTTGCGCCCCACAATGGCCACTGGCCCGCCGGGGAGAGAGAAGTCCAGCCGAGGGAAGTTGCGATAGTCGGTTAGCTGGAGGCGGCGAACTCTCATGGCAAGCTCCCAGGCTATTGAGGCCTGTCGCAATGGAAGGCCTGCCCACCGGCAGGCAGACGCCATCATTATAGCCTATGGGCTGAAGAAGGGACTCAGGGGTAATCGAAGCGAGCGGCCTGGCGACGGGAAGCCTAGTTGGCCCCCGCCCTCACGGGCACGGCAACAGGCTCCGGATAGCGCTGGATAGCCAAGAAGAAGGTGCTACCGACCTCGCCGCCCTCTACCCAGATGCGCCCGCCGTGCAGCTCTGCGAGGGATTTGGCGATAGCCAGGCCCATGCCCATGCCGCCGGGCACACGCCTGCCGGAACCCTCTTTACCCCGGTAGAAGGGCTCGAAGATGGCCCGCCGTTCCTGCTCAGGGATGCCGGAACCGGTATCGGAGATGGCGATGATAACCTCGTCCCCCTCCTCGTGCACGTCGACGCTGATGTGCCCACCGGCAGGGGTGAAGCGATGGGCGTTGGATAGCAGGTTCACCAGTATCTGTTCGAAGCGCCGCTGATCCGCCAGCACCTTAGGCCCAGGGACGTCGAAGTGAACATCGAGGGTCTGCCTCTTCGTTTGGGTGAGGGGCCGAATGAGGTTGCAGGCGGCCCTTGCCATCTCACCCGTTCCCACAGGCTCCAGGTTCAATTGGAGCTGGCTATTGTTCAGGCGGGCCATGCTCACCAGATCGCCGATGAGAGTGTTGAGGCGATTGACGCCGTGCACAATATTGCGAATGAGCTGGCCCCGTGGACTCTCCGCTGGCGAGTGATCCTCCTCCAGCAGCATCTCGGCAGATGTCTTGACCGAGGTCAGAGGCGTTCGCAGTTCATGGGAGACGGTGAGGAGAAAATCGCTCCTCATCTGGGCCAGCTCTTGCAGTCGCTCAGCCCGCTTCCTCTCCTGGTCATACAAGCGAGCGTTATCCAGGGCCAGGCCGACGGCGACGCCGACAGCGCTCAGGAGCCGATGGTCTTTGAGACTGAAGGTGGCGCTATCACCCGCCAATCCAAGGACGCCGATCACCTTGTCCGAGGATAGGAGGGGCACGTAGGTCACAGAATACGATTCGCCCAGTCCGCGGAACCAACGGTCTCCGGCCGCCGTTCCCTTGGTGACCATCTGGCCGCGCCGCACCGTCTCCTCGAGCCCGCTTCCGGCTAAGGAGATGTGGGGAGCCACCTTGAGCCACTGCTCGGGAAGACCTGCACTGGCCAGCGGCTCCAGCTCTTGCAGGTCGCTGTGTACCCAGGCCACCACAGCCGCGTCTGCTCCCAGAAGCTGGGCCACCATCTCGGCGCTGCGATGGCAGGCCTCCTTGAAGCCCTGCAAAGGGCTCAGCTCCACAGCCAGCTTCACCGGATAGGCGCTTGCTCTGGTGAGGCGGAGAATATGAGTGAAGGCCAGCTCGATGGTCAAGGCAACAGTGACCACCATCGTCAGGGAGACG
>Ga0315279_10000836_pt1 | contig 55714 bp, 50 predicted proteins | sample YL17G06_20_MG_FD_203694 | JGI IMG/M metagenome (GOLD analysis project Ga0315279, IMG submission 203694) | Sediment microbial communities from Yellowstone Lake, YNP, Wyoming, USA - YL17G06_20 | ecosystem: Environmental > Aquatic > Freshwater > Lake > Sediment | place: USA: Wyoming | collected... | reverse complement strand
GGGATCAGCGGTTCAACCCGCTTCCAAAGCTCATCTGACACCGTCCATGATTTTATAGCCCCCATGGCCGGTTTATATCACTTAACGCCACAAAGGTCAAATATTATTTACGGATAAGCTCTTAGTATTTTCACCCTCTAGGTGCGATGTAGCTGCTATGTTCAATTTCTCATTTCCTCAATTCCCCAATCCCTTAATTGCTACTCCCTCACCTCCCCATCCCCTTATCTCCTTATCCTTTATTAGAAGGAGTAAGTCTTTCAATCCGCTCGGCCAGCGGGGGATGGGAATAATAGAACCAGGCATAAAGGGGATGCGGGGTCAAATTCGCCAGATTATCAACGGCCAACCGCTTGAGTGCTCTCCGCATCGGTTCCCCTGTTTTCATCAGCTCGAGTACGAAGTCATCTGCTTCACGTTCGAACTTTCTGGAGATTACCGATTCCAATGGTTGGACGAAATAGCCCAGGGGACTGATAAGCGCCCCGATCAGAAATAGTCCCACATAGGGAATGGATTCTTGAAAGCCAAATGTCTGATAAAGCAACGGCCAGTTTAAGAATTTGGCCACCCCGTAAAAAACGGCCAAGGAGAATATTTCTAAAAGGATGATCTGCTTGAGCACATGTTTTTTCTTCCAGTGCCCTATCTCATGAGCCAGGACGGCCAGAATCTCTTCTTCGGCATGAGATGCCAGCAATGTGTCGAAAAGGACAATTCGTTTGCTCCTTCCGATGCCGGTAAAATAGGCATTGGTGTGTTTGCTGCGCTTGCTGGCATCCATCCTGACCACCCCTCTGACCTGAAGTCCCACTTTCTCCATCAACGTCTTGATATGATCTTCCAACGTCCTATCCTCAATCGGTTCAAACTTGTTGAACAGAGGAGCGATCACCACCGGAAAGAGCCACAGCATCAGTAATTCAAACAGTCCGACCAATATCCACGCCCACACCCACCACGTATTTCCACCATGAACCACCAAGGTTAAAAAGACCCAAAGGAGCAAACCGCCCAGGAGGGCTAAAATGGCCATGCTTTTAATGAGGTCCGAAATCCACATCTTCAAGGTCATTGTGTTAAATCCATAACGTTCTTCGATTACAAATGTGTCATAAAGGCTGAAAGGGATTCGAAATAGGTTTGCGAAGATCGAAAGGACCGCAAAGAAGATGAAACCGTCAACAATCAGCCCAAACCCCCATGGGTCGATGATCCCTACGAACCATGGCAAAAACCCGGATAATAAAATAGCCAGAAAAAGGGCTTGGTTCGCCATCGTCGCAATGATGCCGAAATGATCGGAGTCTGCGGTATAAGCAGAAATCTTCCTGAGCTTTTCTTGATCTACCGATTCCCGAAAGACTTCAGGTACGACAGCTCCCCATTTCCGGAGGTAGGAAACGTTCAGCCAGTTCAGTAATAGTTGGCTTCCAGACCGTAATAAAAAGACGGTTAGAAAAATTAGAAGCAAGAAATTTGATTGAACCATGAGAGAGGGATATTATCTCCTCGAGGCCCTCTTGGTCCTTTTCCCTCGGGGCTTGCGGACGTCCTTTTTAACCATTTCAGCGCCCCTCTCTTCGACAAGTTTTCTCACTTCACGGCGGCCAAGCTTCCGGATCGCCACAAGCAGCCTTTTCTTTTTGTCCCCTGGTTTAAACATCCCTGATTCCCACTGATGGACAGCACCGACAGTGACTCCCGTCAGGAGCGCCAGTTCCTTCTGGGTGATGCCTAAATGTTTGCGAAGGCTTCGGATCAAACGGGGAGAGAAACGGGAGATCTTCACCTCTTCCGGAGTTGCCTCCAAAGGTATCCTTTCCTTTCCCAACTCTTTTTGCCGTTGGGCGGAGAATCGCTCGAGTACCAAGACCGCCTTGCGAAGTTGCGAGACCGTGCTCTTCAAGGACCAGACATCTCGACCCAATGGAACGGAGATCTTCCGCACTTCCCTTTTTGCCAAACGTACGATTTCAGATTTGATCATCCCTTCTAACTTGCCCATATGTCCCTCCTTTTAAAAGTGAATTAAATTCCAATTACCAAATCCATCTTAATTTCAAATTTCAGATTTTAGATTACAGGTTTTCAATCTGCAATCTCAGTTGGTTCTCATTTAAATATCTTCCCGGGGTTCATGATTCCATTGGGATCTAAGAGCTCCTTGATCTGCTTCATTATTTTGAGGCTTTCCCCATGCTCCCTCTCCATAAACTTCCTCTTTCCAATCCCAACACCATGTTCTCCCGTTGCCGTACCCCCGCATTCCAGTGCGAAACTGACAATCTCTTCCCCTGCCTCCAGAATCTTCTGCCATCCCTCCTTTTCTTCAGGATTTCCCAAAATCTCCATATGTAGATTTCCACTACCTGCATGGCCAAAAGCATATCCTTTTAATCCCCTCTTCTCCAGAATCTTCTGACCCCATTCCACCATATCCGGATATCTTGAAATCGGCACAGCAGTGTCAACATAAAAAGGGAAAAGACCAGGATTGTTTACTTTGATCGACTCATGGACATCGTACCGTGCCTCCCAGAGACGATTCCGTTCCTCCCTCCCGATTCCCGAATCGAACCGGAGATATTGATTGTCAGTACAGATCTCCTTCATCATTTCCAATTCCTCTTTCAAACCAGTGGTGCTCGTACCATGAAACTCAACAAAAAGAGTTGGTTTTTCATCCAAGGAGAGTTTCTTATATCGGTTGACCACCTGTACGGTAGGAGCATCTAATAATTCGAGGGCAGCCGGTGAGAGGCCAGATCGCATGATTTGCGAGACCGTATTCGTGGCATCCCGAATCGCATTGAATTGGACGACAGCAGCCATGAACTCTGCTGGGAGGCCAATCAGTCGAAGGGTGACCTCTGTGACCACGCCTAGTGTTCCTTCGGATCCGACGAAGAGACGGCAGAGATCATAGCCTGAAGAACTCTTGATCGCATTCGTTCCAGTCCGGATGATTTCTCCGGAGGGAAGGACCACCCTCATGTTGAGGACAAAATCTTTGGTGGCGCCGTATTTGATCGTCCTGACACCGCTGGCGTTATTGCCCACCATCCCGCCGATAGTCGCCGCCGCTCCAGGGTCTGGCGGAAAGAAGAGGCCATAACGTGAAAGGTACTGGTTCAATTCTTTATAGATGACTCCTGCCTCGACACGGACTTGAAGATCTTCTGCCTTTAGCCCCAGGACATGGTTCATTTGTTGAAGATCTAAAACAATCCCCCCTTCTACTGGGATGGGATTGCCCTCTAAACTGGTCCCTGCCCCCCAGGGTGTAACAGGTATTCGCTTCCCATTGGCGAGCTTTAGAATTTGACTGATTTCCCCTTCACCCAGGGGCCAAACGACGACATCGGGCCTTCTCTTTGGATGAAAGGATTCATCCTTCCCATGAAGGTCAAGGACGGATTCACCGATGGACATTCTTTCCAACCCCACTACCCCCTTGATGAAATCCAATTCTTTATCAGTCAGCTTTCCGTATTCGACCAAAGGCTCTTTAACTCCCCAAGAGGCTCGCCTTGAAAAAATTTTTCAGGAATCTGATAGCTGTTTCTCCATCTTGGAAACCAACCCCCTTGCCTTTTCAATTGCCCTTCTCTTAAAGATCGCCCAATCTCTGTGGGCTTTTATCCTCTCTTGAAGTGAGGCGATATTTTCTCTCACCCTCTTCTCGGAAGGTGTTCCAATGGACGGAATCTGAGATAGGACTCCCTCTGGTTTCTGAATCTTTTTCACATCCTGCTCAGTGATCGGTAGATCGATCTCCCTCTCACCGAGGGCTCTCTTTATACTCCGATAGGAGACCTCTTTCTCCCCATCCTTCTCGGAATATTTGACCGCTTTCTCCATCACCATCTTTGCCTTTCGTAAAGGAAGCCCGTAGGAGCGAACCATCCATTCCATCAAGGGGGTGGCACCGGCAAACGCTTCTCGGGCCTGCTCAAGCATCTGAGCCTCATTGACTCGGAGGAACTGTATTACTTCTGCCATGACCGAGAGGGTGGGTTTAGATTCCTCCACCAGATCCATGATCCAGTACTTCGTCCATTGGGTATCCCGATTATATCCCATGAAGAGGGCCTTGCCGACGGAGAGGAGGCTGACCACCATTCCATGGGCAAAAGAGGTCTTGGCCTTGATCACTTCCAAGGAACATGGATTTCGCTTCTGTGGCATGATGGAACTGCCAGTGCAATGTTTGTCGTGCAGCCGAACCATATTAAATTCACGGGTGGATAAAAGGATCAAGGTTTGGGCCATCGTGGAGAGATGGTCCATCATCACGGCCACAGCATATGCCAGTTCCACCTCAGGCTCCCATCGCTGGGTGATGGGATCAGTGACATTCTCTGTGGGACCATCAAATCCGAGGAGCTTCGATGTGAACTGCCGATCCAGATTGAAAGAGGTGCCATATCCGGCTGCCGCTCCCAAGGGATTTTTATTGAAGAGGGCAAACCAATGGATGAATCTTTGAACATCCCGCTGAAGGGCCTCAGTAAAAGAGAGGAGGAGGTGACCAAAGGTGGTGGCCACTGCATGCTGGTGATGGGTGAAGCCAGGCATGATCGTTAAACGATGTTCTTCAGCCCGCAGGAGAAGTCTCTCCATCAGGGAGATCAATCCTTCAACAAATCCTAAAATCTGGTCCCGAAGGTAGAGACGCATATCGAGTACAACCTGGTCGTTCCGACTCCTTCCGGTATGGACCTTGCCCCCGTATTCGATTCCCGCCCGGCGAATGAGAAAGCTCTCAATATTGGAGTGGACGTCTTCTTTAGAGGTGTCGAGCCTAAACTTTCCTTTTCGATGGAGCGCTTCGATTTCCCTTAATCCTTTGAGGATCTTCTTCCCATCCTGTTTCGAGAGGATACTTTGTCGGCAAAGCATGAGAACATGGACCCGACTTCCCCACAGATCGTAAGGGATCAATCGTTCGTCGCAGGGAGGAATCCCTCTGACATCTCTCCCCGATAGAAAATCGACCGTCTCCTGGGAAGGCATCTCTTCGAATCGCCCCCCCCACAACTTGTCAACCTTCATATCATCACTCCGAACCTGTCATTCCCGTGCAAACGGGAATCCAGGTATTCAGATATTTGCCTTACAAAAGAGATAATGGATTCCTGCTTTCGCAGGAATAACCAAAGGGTGAAGGGAAGCCCACTATGCCTGCGTGCCCGTAGACTGGGGTTCCCCAATGAGGCGGTTTAACCCGCCACGCACTATTTCTTTTTCCTCTTTGCCAAAATCTCAAACGGAAGCCCCCGAACGAAGGCGGCATCGGCGCAACGCCTCTGATCAAATCCGGTGGCTTTGATGGACCGGATTTCAGGTGTGAAAAGACTCGTCCTCGATTCTCGATGAACGATTTCAATGTTCCCTTTGTAGAGCTCAATCTTATATTTCCCATTCACCACCTTCTGAGAATTCTCGATGAAGGCATCCAGATCATACCTCAAAGGATGATAAGCCATCCCGTGATAGATCAAATAGGCCCACTTCTGGTCCACCCCTTTCTTAAACTGAATCTCATCTTTGGTCAGACAGAACTGTTCCAGGTCTCGATGGAGTTTGAGGATGATCGTCGCTCCAGGTGCTTCATAGATCTCTCGGCTCTTAAGATCCATGATCCCGTCTTCAAACATATCGATCTTACCGATCGAATGGGTACCTCCGATGACATTCAGTTCAGGAATGATCTCTCCTAAAGGCCTCCGTTTTCCATTCAATTTGACGGGAATCCCTTTCTCAAACTCCAGGGTGAGGGAAGCAGGTTGATGAGGTGCTTTCTCAGGTGGCCGGTACCACATCCAGATATCATCCGGGAGGGGCTGGTTCAGGTCGATTGCACCACTGGCGATCGATCGGCACCACATCGTCTTATCGTCGCCTCCGGTGATCATCTCAGTCACTGGAACACCCCATTTTTTACACAGTTCTTCTTCTCCCAATCGGGTCAAATCGAAATCCCTTACAGGAACCAATATCTTCAAGCTCGGCGCAAACATTTTAAAGACGTTGTGCATACGGTATTGATCATTGCCTTTTCCACTGGATCCTTCAAGGATCGCATCACATCCTTCAGCAAGAGCCACCTCTGCCACCTTCCTTGCAACGATCTGTCTGGTCATCGATGTGGAAACAGGGTAACCCAGATAATCGGAGTTGGCCTGAATGGCCCGTGCGATCCAGGTCTCGGTGAATTCTCTTCGTAGATCGAAAAAGAGAGGCTTGATCTTGAGAACCCTCGCCTTTCTCCTGCTCTCTATGACCTCCTCCTCACCCTGTCCGACATCGATCGTGATAGGAAGGATTCTTTTTGCCTTATACTTCCGCCTGAGCAATTCAATGGCCAGGGAGGAATCCAATCCTCCAGAGTAAGCGACCGCCACTTTATCCACTTTGGGTGTCTCTGTCCCTTCAATCTTTTTCAAAATCTTATTAATGTCCATAAAACGCTACCCCCCCTTAAAGTTCAGACTGAGATGTTAGCATAAATGGATCATTTAAACAATGTTTTTTATTGGTCGTTTTTTATTGGTCAAAATTGGAACCTTTGAGATAACTTTTCACCTACAGTTTTACACTCATACTTTCATCTCTGAAAGCATTGTTTGGCAAGCTCTACCAAAAGGTTTAGACTTCAACTGGTAATCGATAAGGAGTATATCCGAATTTGTCTCGAATAGGGAGGAGTGTCTGGAATGCCATTTTGCTGACCAATGGGCTGGAGCATTTTGTGTGAAAAGGCGACATTTTTCTCCTCTTTTACAATTGACAAGACAATGCCCAAATTTATCCATTTGGAAATTTTTGTCGAATGGGTCGTCAAACTTGTCGAAACTCGTTATTGATCGAAATCTAAGAAGAAAGCATTCACCGCCTTAAAAAGATCGACAAATCATTCCGGTTCAGAACTAAAATTCAAAGCTGCTCCATTTTTTGCAAGAAATGACTTTATCGCACTATCAAAAGCCTTAAGCTTTTAAATATTTTGGACAAATCAGGTTGAGGATGGTGTAAAATATCTTTTGAATTCTTTTGAAAATGGATTGGCACAGGAATTGCCTCAAATAAAACAGAAGAGAGGCGATAAGGTCGATAAAGAAGGCAATCATTGCATTAGGGCTGGTAGTTGTGATGCTTTTGTGTGTCGCATAGGTCTATGCACAATATTTTAATCTCACCTGAGTAGTGAAGTATAACAGGCATGGATTTTAAACATGAAGAAAAGATTCAAAAGCATACAAATTCTTCTGGTTATAGCAATTTCTCTCTTTATTCTGGCAATTCCGGCTTATCTCCGTAGTACCAGCTTATCAGAAACTAAATTCGTTTCTTTTGACCTGAGTTTTGAGAATCCTGATCAAAAAGATGGGCCCCTTGATAATGAGAACGAATGGAAGGTATTCGGTTCGACTGCCTTTTCCATTGTATTCCTTCTGGGAACCAATCTCTTCGAGCGGTTTTCCCATTTGTTCTCACAAGCATTTTCTCTCCGTCAAAAACCCTTCGTTCTTCGTTGTTGAGAGGACACCGCTGCTTCATTTCTTCTTTAACCTTTATCTTCGATACTTCACTCTATAGAATACCTGGCGTTATGTGTAATGCCGATCTTGAATTTGATAGGGAGGTTTTGATGACAACGGAACTTCTTAATACCTGGAAACGGCGAGCAAACCAACTCAAAATGGAGGCCTATGCCATTTACCTAACTTACAAGGATCCCCGAGTTCCTTGGTATGCCAAGACTCTTATTGTTTGTGCCCTCGGATATGCCTTCAGTCCCATAGACAAGTTCCTAAATTCCATTCCTATGATAGGGTATCTGGATCATCTTATCCTCGTCCCACTGGGTGTTGCATTGGCATTCAGAAAGATGATCCCGTCAGCGGTTTTCACGGAGTGTCGAGAAACAGCCATGAATCGAGAGAAACCTACAAACTGGCGTGATGGCTTCATCATCATGTTCATCTGGTTTCTGTTTGTATCGTTGGCAATCGTTTCCACCCTATGGGTTGTGAAAGATTGGAATCTGGTTCTCGGGCAGTGGTTCAGGTGGCTCACACGAATGACATTAATTTCAGAATCAAATGCTCGTTAGCCAAGAGGTAATTTGGCAGCGTCTTTCAGATTAAATATCGTTCAGGACATATTTTAGGAAAAGGAGATATACGCTGGGCCCATAAAAGAAGTCAAGAAACGATTGAATGAGATCTTAAAGCAGATAAGGAATACAGAGATAAGGAGAAGAAAGATGAAAAACAAATCAACCGAGAAAGCCAAACCTAAGACTAAGAGGGTCCGATTCAATGTGTATGCTCCTAAAACCGGAAGGGTATCCTTGGCAGGAGATTTAAACGGTTGTGTGTTGGTCATTCCAGAAATCTTCGGGATAAACAGGCCTGTCAAGCTTTACCAAGGGGGGCTTTCCGAGTATCACCTTTGAGCCTTATGCATGAATGAAGAAAGACGGGTTCACCGGATGCCAAAAAGAATCCAAAATAAGGAGAAAATCATGCTTATTTATGTTTGGAACCTATCCCCTAATGTATCAGAAGATAATTTTCGCCAGACCTTTGAAGCCTTCGGCCAAGTAAACTTTGCAACAATCTCATCAACAATCCTCAAAGACAAATATAGTGGCCAGTCACGACGATTTGCTTTTGTAGAAATGCCTGACCCGGCTGAGGCCCGAGAGGCAATTAAGAACCTTAACAGGAAGCACCTCTATGGCCAGCAGATGATTGTCTACGGATCATCTGAAAATTGATCAGAAACTTAACGTATAAAATTGTGTCGGAAAGGGGATAGAAGGAGAAACCACTATGAACACAAAGAATGGGGATATAGTCAAAAGTTTTTTTAATGGCAATGACTATAAGGTTAAAAGAATTGTGAAAACCATGGCTGTCCTTGAATCAGAAGATGGCCAAAGCCAAATTTTAACAGAGGTTGAAACTTTAAATTTATTCTACAAGAAAAAGGAGGATATTAAATTATGAATCAAAACATTTTGCTACCTCAGCAGAAAACTTTAATACCAAAATGATCGAGGCTTCTGACATATTTCAATAAAAAACGCAGCTTAAGTGCAATCTGTAAAGACAAGCCGACATCGAGAGAGGCCCTCATCCCAAATTTAGATACTCCAGTTGGATGGCCGTCCTACGTTCTCCAAGGGTATCATCAAATTAATAAGTTAGCCTAAATTTTTGGTTGTGCAAAGGTTATGCAACCGAAGGCCATCCCCATACTCTCCTTTGGCCAGATATCACTTTCTTCCTGAAAGAATGATTTTTAAATCTCGCCTCCAAATTCAACATTTCAAACCGCAATCAAGAAAGGAAGTTTTTAAACCTTTACAAATGAGGCATTATATTTTAATTTTAAAAATTTGGCGACACAAAGAATGAGTTGAAAAACTCTTTACAAAGAAATACTGTAAGACTACCATACGCAAAAACAAGCAATGAAGACACAAATGACTCAGAAGATATTAACCCGTGATTTCATTCTCGCTTTTTTTGCCCAATTCGCTTCATCATTTGTTTTCCATATCCTTATTCCTACTCTCCCAATCTATCTTTCGAGATTGGGATCTCCGGAAGTAGAGACGGGTGTTCTTATTGGAATCTTTTTTTTCTCCTCATTGGTTTTCAGGCCTTTTGTTGGAAGAGCCCTTTTAAAACATCCCGAAAAAACCTTTATGATCATCGGGGCCCTCCTTTATGCCTTCACTTCCGTTGCCTATCTTTTAACTCTCCCTTTTTGGCCTTTCTTGATTGTGAGGGTCTTCCATGGAATTGGATTCGCATTCTTCCATACTGCCTCAATGACATTGATCGCCAATATCAGCTCAGAAGCCCATCGGGGACAAAGCCTCAGCTATTTTTATATGGCCACCAACATTTCCGGTGCCTTAGCTCCTCCCCTTGGAATGTTCCTTATCATCCACTTTAGTTTCAGCCTCCTCTTCTTGGTCTGCTTAATCCTATCCTTATGCTCGCTATTCATTACTCATAAATTGGGAGAGAGACAAGTCGTTCCATTGCAGGATTCCTCCATCGAAGACGGTTTCTTTCTCAGTCGGAAAGCTCTTCCACTGTCTATCATTAGTTCCCTTTCCCTCTTCATCTGGGGAGCTGTAACTGCCTTTTTCCCTCTTTATGCAATAAATTGTGGGGTGGCCAATCCCGGGCTTTTCTTTAGCACTATTGCCATTATGCTTATTCTTGGTCGTGCTTTGGGTGGGAAGATATTGGATCTTTATAGCAAAGAAAGAATCATATTGCCTTGCCTGATCACATATATCATTTCGATGGTTATCCTCGCCTTTTCCAAAACTCTACCCATGTTTATTCTTGTTGCAGTGATCTGGGGGATTGGGAATGCCTTTCTCTTGCCTTCTTTGGTGGTTTATGTTCTTGATCGTGTGGGTTCTTCTCCAGGTCCAGCTATGGGAACGTTCACAGCAATCTCGGATTTGGGAATTAGCCTGGGGTCAGTGGTCATGGGCATCATCATCCATACGGCCAGCTATCCGATAATGTTCCTCTGCTTAGCTCTCACGGGTGTCATCAATCTCAATTATTTCTATTTTTTCGTGAGAAAAAAAGGGGCGATCCTTTAATTATGAATATTTCTAATGGGGCCCCACGGCCAAGGCCGTGCCTGCACGCTGTAGCGCTTCGGCGCGCAAGCGTGGTCTCCTCCGTAGGCCGATGAAAATCAATGAAGCAGATGAGTTCAGACCTGGAAAACATTTCTGGAGCCCAGGGGCGGGTCGGACCGAAGCGGATTTCGTATGCTCGCTTTGTGAGAAGTTTTATGATATATATATTATGTTTAAAAAGGTATGGTAGAAACTTGAAGAAGAGAGGTGCTGATGATGAAGAGGATGATGAAACTTTTGGTTTTGGCTTTCTTGTTTGTGGCAGGCTGGACCTTTTTCCCACAAATCGTTCAGGCCGATCTGGAGTGGAAAATCATCAAAGACTTAGACCTGAAGACCACCCCACTTGATGTCGCTCCCTCCGCGGATGGAAAGTGGTTGCTCATTCTCACACCCGGAGAAATTCTCGTTTATTCCTTTCCAGAGGGGAAGATCACCGACCGAATTCCCGTTGACAAGGACTTTGACAGAATTGCATCGTTACCGAGGGCTGATATGTTCACCATTGCGAGCAGTACGAAGAAAGCCCTCCAGATCATTCTTTTTGAAGCCGTTTATAAGATTGATGTGACGGGCCTTCCTTTTAAAGGCCCCCAAGACGCTTCGGTCACCGTTGTCGTCTTCGATGACTATCAGTGACCCTACTGCGCGGGGCTTGAGCCCCTCCTCCGGCAGGTGCTGGAGAAATACCCGAACGATGTGAAACTTGTCGTGAAACACTTTCCCCTTCAGATGCACGGTTATGCAAGGAAGGCAGCCATCGCCGCCCTGGCGGCAGGGAAACAGGGGAAGTTCTGGGAAATCCATGAAAAACTGTTTGCTAACCAGAAGGATCTCAGCGATGCCAAAGTGGAGGCGATCGCTGGGGAACTTGGCCTGAACATGGAGCAGTTCAACAAGGATCTCAAAGACCCAGCCATTGCGTCTCTGATTGATAGGGATATGAACAACGGCCGTCAGATAAATGTTCAAGGAACCCCCACAATCTTTGTAAATGGGAAACTGCTCAATCAGCGAAGCCTTCAGGGTTTCCAGCAAACCATTGAAGCTGAATTGAAGAAAAAGAAATAAAAAACATTATCAACAATTTTCCCAGTTCACGGAACAAAGAGGGTCGAGCTGCCCAAGGATGAAACCTCGGTAGTTCGGCCTTTTTGTTCAGAAGGTCTCGGTCTCCACTGACCCACTCCTTACCCGGAGAGTATGAGGGTCATCCATAAAACGGTTGATCCGACGATGAATGGGAAGTCAACCCTTCGACTCCCCGACCTGAAGGTCAGGGCTTGCTCGGGGTTGACTTTAATAATAGTCCATACTACACGTCATAATACCAGCAATGGGGATCTTCTTCGAGATAGTCTCCGGTTAAAGCAAGGGCTAAACTGCGGCAACCCCGGCAATCTTTGATTTCACATCCTCCGCATTTGCCTTTGAGGTTTTCCTTTCTCCTCAATTTCTCTAAGAGCTCTGATTCTTCCCATATCTGTTTTAAGGGAGTTTTCAAAAGGTCCCCTATAGAAACGGGAAACCTTCGACAAGGGAAAACATTTCCCTCGGGCATGATGCAAAGACCATCCACTCCAACAACGCAGGGAGCACCCAGTAGCTCCGGCTCCTCACCGTTGAAATTGATCTGAAAGGCTTGATAAGGAAAAAATGAATGTTCTTCTTCGGTTGAGATGAAATCTGAAAGCATTCTTATCATTCCCTTCCATTCCTCTTTGCTGAGTACCTCATTCAAACTCTCTCTTCCTCTACCTAAAGGAATAAACCGTTCAATGATCAATCCGTCAATGCCTAAATCCTGACAGAGTTTAAAGAGGGATGGGAGACTCCTAAAATTTCTCTTCATAACGGTGAGCATGAAGAGGATCTCAAACCTTTTTGCCTCCTTGATCAAGGGAAGATTGTGGATCACCTTCTCAAAAACCCCTTTCGAGCGAATAGCGTCATTCGTTTCTGCATCCGCTCCATCCAAGGAAATCTTCATTTTCTTCAGTTTAGAAAAATCAGATAACCTCTTCATCATCTCTCGATCGATGAGAAGACCATTGGTAATGATTCCCAACTCTGCAACCGTTGATTGTTGGTCCAAATCATTGAGGAGAAGAAGTAGCTCGGGTTTTAATAAGGGCTCACCACCCGTAAGATGGATACAGGCTGTTTTATCCCATTGATTTATCGTAGTGAGAATATTGTCAGAGACTTTTTTAAGCCCTGACCAATCCAAATCCTTGCTGTTGGAGAAATCGTCTTGGTAGCAATGCTTGCAGCGAAGATTGCAAAGGTTCGTGATGTGCCATTGAATATAGAATTGTTCTTTCATAGAGTCTATCGGATGTCGAGGAAAAATTAGAAGAGGTCTCTCTTCTTCTGTCCAAACTTTTCTTTTTTCATTAACCCACAAGAATTACGCTTCTCTCAGATTACCTCTTTCTCGGCCTTTCCCCCAGTAGTACCTTTACCTCTTCAAAATTTCCCTTCCGAAACACTTTGAGGAGGATTGTATCCCCAGGTTTCTTCTCTCGAATGTATCGAATCAGTTCATCATGGGTTTTCACATCATGCTGGTCCGCCTTCACCACAATATCTCCACCTACGATCACAATCATATTCCCAACCTGTACCCTCTGGTCTCCTCCTTTCAAGCCGGCCTTTTCCGCAGGCCCGCCCTTCACCGCTTCCGCAATCATCGCTCCTCGTTCTATCTTAAGCTTAAGATATTTTGCCACCTCGGGGATGAGAGTCTGGATGGTCGCACCGATCCAGGGATAGCTCACATAACCTTTTGAAATGAGTTCTGGAACCACCCGTTTTGCCGTGTTGACCGGAATGGCAAAACCAATGCCTACACTTCCCCCGGATGGACTGATGATGGCACTATTGATTCCGATGATCTCTCCATCGGAGTTAAGAAGGGGACCTCCAGAGTTTCCCGGGTTGATGGCCGCATCGGTCTGAATGACATCCTCTATTAAGGTCCCCACTTCGGAACGGATGGTTCGGCCGAGAGAGCTGATAATCCCCGTGGTCAAAGTCCTCTGCAAGCCAAACGGATTCCCGATAGCAAGGACTTTCTGTCCGATCCTTAAATTTCCTGAATCTCCCATCGAGATCACTTTCAACTTTTCTTTAGGGGCATCAATCTTGATCACCGCTAAGTCGTTATCTGGATCCGAACCGATCAATTTGGCAGGCCATTTCGACCCATCCGCTAAGGTTACCTCCAATTTTTGGGCGTTCGCCACAACGTGATGGTTGGTCAAGATGTGGCCTTTCGTATCGATAATGGAGCCAGACCCAGATCCCTGTGTGGGAAAGGCGTTGAAGAAAAAATCCATCTGGATAGCCGTACTGGTGACATTGACGACCCCATCAGCCACTTTCTCATAGACACCGATATTGTTTCTTTCGTCCTCAGTCAATGCAGCTGCAAAGACCTGCTGCATGCTGAAGAGAGAGATGAGGAGAATAAGATTTAAAATTGAAAATTTTTTTGAGATGAGTCTCTTCTTACAACTCATTACAGTGTCCCCCTTTCATGTATCACGTCCCATATTGGCGAATTAAGATTTTGGTCTTTCTTTATCAACCCTAAAGGGTTGAGTTACGTAACTCAGGGCTTTAGCCCTGATTACTGTCAGCCCTGAAGGGTTGACTTACTGATCTCTCGAAGATATATAACTCAGGGCAATAGTCCTAAACCAACAAAAGTCTTGCTGAAAGAATATTCTCTGAAATCAGAGACTAATCCTTTTCTTACTGGATTCCCTAAAATGTACATTGCGACACTCTCTATGCTTTCCTCTTTCCTTAAAATATGATCATAATAACTGACGTGCCATAAATTCTCATTGTGATTCTTCTTAAACCAGTACCCACTTTTTTGTTTAAAAAGACTTATAAACTTTTTAAGATCAGATTTACCATCTGCTCCACTTACCAATAAATGAAGATGGTCAGGCATAAAACAGTAGGTCAAAATATAAAATTTTTCCAATCTGGCAGTCTCCGTTAAAATATTGCTTAGACCATCAACTATTTCAGTCTTGCTAAACCAGCCAACACGATCTTTTGTCAAAATGGTTATAAAATAGGCATATGTTCCAATATAGTCAAAATCTTTTAGCCTTGGTCTTTTAGGAAATGGCTCGTTGAAATTAAGTCCCATAACGGTAGCTGAAGATCTCAACTCTTGATCCATCAGCCCTGAAGGGCTGTGTCACCGTAGCTCAAGGCTTCCGCCCTGATAAGGTCAACCCTAAAGGGTTGAGTTACGTAGCTCAAGGCTTTAGCCTTGATTACTGTCAGCCCTGAAGGACTGAGTTACATCAGTATCAGTCTCTTCCCAAGCCCTATTTATCTTAACTCAAGATTACAGATCCGGTTTTATATTCTGGGAAGGCCGGATTCGTCGAAAACCCCTTCGAAAAGCGGTCCGGTCAGATATCGCTCGCCCCCGTCGGGCAGGATGGTGACGATTGTTTTCCCTTTGAATTCATCGCTTCTTGCAAGTCTCAGAGCGACTGCGATCGCTGCGCCGCAACTAACGCCCGAAAGAATTCCTTCCTCCCGGGCAAGGCGCTTCGCATGCTCGATGGCCTCTTCGCTGGTCACCTGTTCCACACGATCCACCATGGATAAGTCGAGGGTGTCCGGGATGAACCCGGCACCAATTCCCTGAATCTTGTGAGGACCCGGTTTGAGCTCCTGCCCTGCAAGACGTTGGGTGATCACAGGACTCTCCACCGGTTCGACGGCAACGCTGATAATCTTCTTTTTCTTCTCTCCCTTGATATATCGCGACACGCCCGTAATGGTCCCTCCTGTGCCCACCCCTGAGACGAGCACATCTATCCCGCCGTTTGTCTGTTCCCAGATCTCCGGCCCAGTGGTCTTGAAATGGATCTCCGGGTTGGCAGGATTCTTAAACTGTTGGGGCATATAGTAATTAGGACTCGATGCCGCAATACGCTCGGCCTCCTCGATTGTTCCTTTCATCCCCTTTGCCCCGGGTGTGAGGATGATCTTTGTACCAAAAATGGCGAGTACTTTCCGCCTTTCCATGGACATGGTCTCAGGCATGGTAACATTCAGTTTATATCCTCTTGCGGCCGCCACAAAGGCTAATGCAATGCCGGTATTTCCGCTTGTCGGCTCGATGATCTCCATCCCGGGTTTGAGAAGCCCCTGTTTTTCTGCCGTCCAGATCATGTTCGCTCCTATCCGGCACTTGACAGAATAGGAAGGATTACGACCCTCGATCTTGCCGAGGATCGTCGCTTTAAGCCCTTGAGCCATTCTGCTGATCCTAACCAAAGGGGTGTTCCCGATCGATAATGAGTTGTCATTAAAGAATTGAGCCATTTTTTCTCCTTTCTACTGTCCAAATTTGGGAATTAGGGAATTTTGGGATTGAAGAATTTTAAACTCTTTAATTCGCAATTCCTCAATTCCTTAATTCTTTAATTACTTCGGAGGTTTAAACCTCCGAAGTCTCAAGGCATTGGAAACCACTGTAACCGACGAAAAGGCCATCGCCCCTGCTGCAAAGATGGGGTTGAGAAGAATCCCAAAAAACGGGAAAAGCGCCCCCGCTGCAACCGGGATGAGAATTGTATTATAGGCAAAGGCCCAGAAGAGGTTCTGCTTGATATTGCGGATCGTTGCCTTGCTTAATGCAATGGCGGTCACGACTCCTTTCAAATCCCCACCGATCAATGTGATATCCGAGGACTCCATCGCCACATCCGTCCCCGTTCCAATTGCAATCCCCACATCAGCCTGTGCTAAAGCAGGCGCATCATTGATCCCGTCACCCACCATTCCAACCTTTTTTCCCTGAGCCTGAAGCCGCTTCACCTCCTCCGCTTTCATTTCAGGAAGCACTTCCGCGAGCACCCGGTCTATTCCAATCTGGCTGGCAATAGCTTTTGCGGTCCGCTCGTTATCACCGGTGAGCATCACTACCTCTAATCCCAACCGGCGAAGGAGTTCCACCGCTTCCCTTGAGTTTTCCTTTATCGTGTCTGCCACGGCAATGATACCGGCCACCTTCCCCTCTACTGCCAAAAACATTGGGGTCTTTCCTTCTTTGGAAAGCCGTTCGGCCCTGTCCGACAACCCATTGAGGAAAACCTTTCTTTCTTCCATGAGTCTAAGATTCCCCAGAAGGATCCTCTTCGAGTCAATCGTAGCCTCGATGCCATGACCTGCGATGGCCTGAAAGTCCTTTGATTCGAAAAGACCTAAACCCTCCTCCTTTGCCTTGCTGACAATCGCCTCGCCTAAAGGATGTTCTGACCCTTTCTCAGCCGAGGCGGCGAAGATCAAGATATCTTTCTTGGTGAACCTCTCAGATTCGATGATATCCGTTACGGATGGCTCTCCTTTGGTTAATGTCCCTGTTTTATCCAAAACGATGGTATTCAATTGATGGGCCGTCTCCAATGCCTCTGCCCCTCGAATGAGAATCCCATTCTCCGCACCCTTCCCTGTGCCAACCATGATCGAAGTAGGAGTCGCCAATCCCAGGGCGCACGGGCATGCGATGATGAGCACGGCAACGAAGTTGAGAAAGGCATAGGTGAGGGCCGGATGGGGGCCAAAGAAATACCAGACGAAGAATGTGACGATGGCAATAGAGATGACAACCGGAACAAAATAGCTGGCGATCACGTCGACCATCCGGGCAATAGGCGGTTTCGATCCCTGAGCCTCTTGAACCAATCGAATGATCTGGGCAAGGACCGTATCTTTTCCAACCTTGGTCGCTTCGAACTTAAAGGTTCCGGTCTTATTGATGGTGGCGCCGATCGCCGTATCCCCAACCTTCTTTTCAACGGGCAAAGACTCTCCTGTAACCATCGACTCATCGACGGAGGAGTAACCCTCTCTGACAATACCATCCACAGGGATTTTCTCTCCAGGGCGAACGACGACGATATCCCCCGGGATCACCTCCCCCACTGGAATATCCGCTTCGTTTCCGCTTCGCACGACTCTGGCCGTCTTGGGTTGAAGGCCGATCAACTTTTTAATCGCTTCCGAAGTCTTCCCTTTTGCCCTTGCCTCCAAATATCTTCCAAGAAGTATGAGGACGATGATGGCCGCAGAGGTATCAAAATAGACATCCATCATCAGGCCTTTGACCATGATCAGGTGAGGAACAAAAGTCACGATGAGACTATAAAGATAAGCCGCAGAGGTCCCCACAGCGATCAAGGTGTTCATGTCACTCGTCTTATGCCTGGCTGCTTTCCAGAACCCGACATAAAACTGCCATCCCACCCAGAACTGGACAGGGGTGGCCAGCATAAATTGGATAAAGAAATTTGTCTCCATGGAAAGGCCTATCCACTTTTCAAGAAGTGAATCACCGTACATGAGAATAAGGATGGGAACGAGAAGAACAGCACCAATGATGAATTTTTGCTTTAGCTTAAGGAGTTCCGCTTCCCTGGCAAGCCTTTCCTTCTCGACAATGTCTTCCTCCTTCACTTCGAGAACTTGATAACCCGCTTCTTCAACAACCTTCTTAAGTTCCCTGATCGACACCTCTTCAGCTATGTATTCAACCGATGCCCTTTCTGTGGCGAAATTAACGCCTGCCTGAACCACTCCTTTTACAGAACGCAGCGCCTTTTCCACCTTGTTTACACAAGAGGCGCAGGTCATCCCTTGAATGGGAAGAACCACCTTCTCCACTCTTGCCCCGTAGCCCAGGTCTTTCACTTTTTCGATTAAATGGGAAACATCGGTCTGTGCAGGATGAAAGAAAACAGTGGCTTTCTCGGCTGCAAAGTTGACTGTCGCCTTGGCCACTCCTTCGACGTTGGCCAATCCCTTCTCAACCTTTGCCGCGCAACTGGCACACGACATCCCTGTGATGGGAAGATCAATCCGTAACAACTCTTCTTTTTCCTGGGCCTTCATTTAGAATTTTACCCCACTGCATCTCAGGGCTTCAGCCCTGATCATGATCAGCCCTAAAGGGCTGAGTTACAAACCCGTTCGGCTATTATTTCAGATCATAATAAATACCGGCTGTCTTTTTTTGCTCTCCGATCTTGAAAAGAACCATCACCTGATATTTTCCCTTGTCCGGCAGGTTAAAGTAGGCATCATAACTCTTCATATCCCCTTCATACTTCAATGTCTTGATCTGATCTTTGCCCTTTGGATCAACCACCTTCATCGTGATCTGAGCCTCGGTGATCTCTTTCTGTGTCTTATCGTCCTTCAAGGTCACTGTGATATTGTGAGTGGTTCCTGGTTCGATATCCTCCTTCATCTTCATATCCGCCAACATCTTCTTGTGGGATTCATTCGCCATCACCATGAAGGACACCTTGACTCCTTCGACGAGAACATCTTTGGTCTCCATCTTCATGGACCCACCCGTTGACATTCCCCCATGTGAATGCTGAGCCAGTGAACCCGATGAAAGAACAAAAAAACCAAAACCCAAGATACCTAAAACCAAAATCAACTTCTTCATACCTGTGACCTCCTTTAAATGATTTTATTAGACCCTTCGCTATGCTCAGGGTAAATGCGCCACAAAATAGGTTGCATTTATTTCAGCCATTCGGGGTTAGCATTTGCCTCTTGAGCCTCCTTCGAAATCTTTTCCAGGGCTTCTTTGGCCTCACCGATCTGATCCGCATACTTTAGCATCTCTTCTTTCAATCCATCCAACTGTATAATGTTTGTTTTATATTGAGTCCGGCTCCCGAATCTCCTCATGCTCAACTCCTCTGCTTTTTGCATAAATCTCACATGAACTCTCTCATAATTTGCCTCGGCAGTCTTCGAAAATTCTTTCCAGGGACGGACCCTATCTTTCCAGTAGGCCTCATCCTGGCCATAAATGTCCGTTCTGGCCTCTTCTCTCTTTTGTGGAGTCATTTTTTGAATAGGTGGAGTAGACCCTTCCTCGTGGACCCATTCAATTTCGACCCGATTTCTATAAGCAGAAGGAATACTATTGTAATCATCAGTATAGTTCACAATACCTTTTTCATCCACCCATTTATAGAAAGTATGAGCGTAGGCGGTTATTGAAAAGGTCAATAAAATTAATATAATAAAAAGGTTCCTCATTCGTACTACCTCCTTCTAAATAATGAATTAGTAAATAGAGGTATATAGATATCTCTATCTTATAAATATATTCATTGCCATCTGTAATTCAAGGACGTTTGCTGAAAGTATTAATATAATTAATCACATGCCATCTTTCCTCTTCCGTTAAATCTTTTGTGAAGGAAGGCATCCCATCTTTCCCTGTCGTGATTTTCCAGAAGTGTTCCCCATCGGTCATCTTTTCTCCATGGGAATCCCTGAAATTGGTTGCTTGGGGGGTTAATCCTGTTGAAGCAGGACCTTTTCCGTCTCCCTTCGTGCCATGGCACAGAGCGCACTTCTTTTCATAAATCTCTTTCCCTTTCTGAATAGACGTCTTTGTCGCCTTGATGGGATTCTTCATCTTTCTTGCTTCTTTGGGTGCTATCCAGCCAGTCATCTCATGAGCAAAAGCTGAAACCACCATGGCCGTCAGACTCAAACTCAGTAGCCAATAAAGAATTCGATATTTCATCTCATCCCCTCTCTTCAACTAATCCCCCTTGACTAAAGCCCGCCTGCCGGCAGGCAGGGGGGACAGAGGAGGATTATCTGTTTCTTGACTCAGTAACTCACCCCGGCATTGTTTGAACTCTTAATTCTACGGAAGCAATTTTCATCAAGATCGGTGCAATCATTGTCAATAGGACCACTGCAATGATCGCAGCATAAAATGATGACGGATTCACCAATCCGCGTGAAAATAGATAGGCGGCAATTAACACCCCAATTTCACCCTGATGCAAAGCTCCAAACGTGATCAGGGCCCGTTCACGGGATGACTCAAAACCCTTACTTGTGGCAATCCAATATCCAATTAACTTCGTTACGACAGCCGTCCCGAGTAGTATAACGGGAAAAATTACAGAGGTTCCCACCTCCTTAAAGCTCACTTCCATTCCGATCACAACAAACAAGAGGCCGATTGGGATTGAAGCCAACACAGAATTGAATCCCTCTGCAATTTTATTTTTCACCTCCACATTTGACACTCCAAGCAATGCACCTCCCAGAGAGGCAACTCCCACCGCAGCAAAACCTCCAAAATGCATCGCTGCCCATGCATACAGCGAAGCGACCAAAAGAAGATAGCCGATCAGCATTTGACGGGGCCTTTTTTTAAAACCGCTTTTTACAACAAGTTTCAGAAATCGGGAAGTCAAAAAGTAGGCGACAGCAAAAAACATCACCAGTTTTCCCAGGAACCAGGAAACCGCAATAACCATCTTAAATGTACCAAATGTCACTGCGTAATTCGTGGCCTGGCCGGCAATCATCAACAGAATTGCCAGTATGCTACTCAAGATAGCAGCTCCCAGCACCACGTTTGCAGTTCGTGATTCAAGAAATTTCATCTCCCTGAAGTTATTTGTCGAAATCCCGAAGCTCGACGCCGCCAAGATCGCACTCATTGCCAGGGCTTCCGACCAGCGACCCACAAACACCCATGTGATGATTGCAGCGCTCACCGCAGTCAAAACAAATCCCCAGGCACCTACAGAGAAAGAAAGTTTGAGTACTTTTTTCAATCCACGCCAATCCACCTCCAGACCGGCCAGAAGCATGAGTTGAATCAACCCGATCTCGGCAAGTATCTTCAAAACACCATGGAGTGGGCCAGGAGAAGGACTTCCCCACGTCCCCAGGACAATGGGTGTTCCCAAAATATTGAATAGAGATGGACCGAGAAGAATCCCGATCAGCAGTTGAACCGTCATAGTGGGTATGTCAAATCGCCTTGCCAGGAACACCGCTGCCTTGGTTAGCACGATGACGACAATTAAAATAATGATCCACTGGGGAAATTCTTCCATAGCCTTGTTCAGTCCTTTATATCCCCCTCATCCCCTCCCTCTCCCCCCAGGGGAGAGGGGAATGATGGGAGGCATACGGGGGGAGGGTAATATTCCCTTTATGCGGGACCACCACCCGTTTGACGTAACTGCTTCTTCAAACCAAAGTTCCATTTCCAGATGGCGTAGATCGCAGGATAGACACCTAACTCCATGATAAAGGAGGTGAAGATGCCACCGATCAAAGGTGCCGCAATACGCTTCATGACATCAGCGCCAGCACCCGTTGACCACATGATCGGAACCAGGCCCATGAACATTACGCCTACGGTCATCACTTTGGGCCGAAGGCGTTTCACCGCCCCTTCGACGATTGCCTCCCGCAGGTCATCCCAGTTCCTCATCCTTCCTTTCTGCTCGGCGTCCTTGTAGGCCAGATCGAGGTAAAGGAGCATGAACATACCCGTCTCCGCGTCCACCCCCATTAAAGCAATCAAACCCACCCAGACCGCAATGCTTGTGTTATAGCCAAGAAAATAAAGAAACCATATGGCACCCACGGCTGAAAACGGAACAGCCAGAAAAATGATCATTGTCTTGGTGATGGATCGGGTATTGAAGAATAGAAGTAAAAAAACCAGAAAGATAGTGATGGGCACAACGATAAAGAGGCGTTCCTTCACCCGCTCCATGTACTCAAACTGACCGCTCCAGATCAACTGATAGCCCACCGGGAGTTTCAGATTTTCTCGGATGGCCTTCTTCGCATCGGCGACATAACCGCCAATGTCGCGTTTTGATGTATCAAAATCCACATAGACATAGCCGGAGAGCATTCCATTTTCATCACGGATCATGGCAGGGCCTGTCTTCAGAGATATCTCTGCCAACTGCCCCAGAGGAATACGCCCAGCTCCTGAGCCTCCTGCTGGGCTGCTTGTACCTCCCATTCCACTCATTCCAGTTGCGGCACCTGTACCACCTGCCTGGAAGGGCACAAGAATTCTTTTGAGCTTTTCCACATCGTCCCGGAATTCTCTAAAATAACGAACATTGACCGGATACCGCTCCCGTCCTTCGATCGTCGTGGTCACATTCTCTCCACCAATTGCCGACATGATGATGTTATTCGCCTGATCAATGGATAATCCGTAGCGGGCCAGCTCCTCGCGCTTGAGGGTGAAGTCAAGGAAGTAACCACCTGCTGTACGCTCAGCAAAAACGCTCTTTGTGCCTGGCACATCTTTCAGGACCATTTCAATATGCTCGCCGAGCTGTTGAACAATTTCGAGATCCGCACCCATGATCTTGATTCCGATGGGTGTTCTCACGCCTGTCGAGAGCATATCCACCCTGGCCTTGATAGGCATGGTCCAGGCGTTGGAGACACCCGGGAATTGCATCTTTTCATCGAGGCCCCCTGGACCATAAATCAGTTCATCCGGACTTTTATGATCTGGCCAAACTCTCCGGAGCATTTTCTGCAGCCAGTCCGGCGCCCACGAAGAATACCATCTCGGGGCCTTAGGCCACTCCGATTCAGGCTTGAGAAGAACAACTGTTTCCATCATGGAAAATGGGGCTGGATCGGTTGCCGTCTCTGCGCGGCCCGCCTTGCCGAAGACAAGATCGACTTCAGGGAAACTCTTCAGTACTTTATCCTGGACCTGGAGTAATTTTTGTGCCTCCGTGACAGAGATACCTGGTAATGTCGTCGGCATGTAAAGGAGATTTCCTTCAAAGAGAGGGGGCATAAATTCGGAGCCGAGCCTTTCGAAGACTGGAACCGTGGCGAGCACGATGAGCACCGCTACAATCACAGTAGCCCACTTGTGTCTCAGCGTAAACTCGCAAACGGGGTGATAGATCTTCATCAAGGGCTTGCTGATCGGGTGGGTCTCCTCACTGTGGATCTTGCCGACCAGTAGGGCATTGACGATGCGACATAAGAACTTTGGTTTAAATTTATAGGGGTCCATGTGAGTAAAAAGCAACCGTATTGCCGGATCGAGGGTAATGGCCAGAACTGCTGCAATAGCCATGGAGAAGTTCTTCGTGAAAGCCAGGGGCTTGAAGAGACGACCCTCCATCCCTTCGAGTGTAAAAACAGGCATAAACGAGACGGCGATGACAAGAAGTGCAAAAAAGCTCGGTCCCCCCACTTCCTTGACTGCGTTGATCACCACATCTTTGTAACTGCCCGGTCTGCCTGCAGCGTCCCAGTGTTCAAGCTTTTTATGCGTCTGTTCGACGACAACAATGGCCGCGTCCACCATCGCACCAATGGCGATGGCAATTCCGCCGAGGCTCATGATGTTCGCTGTTAATCCCATCAAATACATGGGAATAAAAGAGAGAATGATCGTGATCGGGATGGTAATAATGGGAACCAGGGCGGATGGGATGTGCCAGAGAAAAATCATGATCACAATGCTTACGATGATCAATTCTTCAATCAGCGTCCCCTTCAGTGTCTCGATGGCATGCTCGATCAACTCGGCACGGTCGTAAGTTGTTACAACCTCGACGCCCGGGGGAAGAGCGGGCTTCATCTCCTCAAGTTTTGTGCGAACTCGCTCGATCACCTTCAAGGCATTCTCACCATAGCGCATGATGACAATACCGCCGACGACCTCCCCTTCGCCGTTGAGCTCAGCGATACCCCGTCGGATATCTGGGCCCAATGTGACCATCCCCAGATCTTTAATCAGGACCGGAGTGCCCCCACTTCTGCTCGTCCCAACCACGATGTTTTCGACATCCGAAACCTTCTTAATATAGCCACGGCCACGAACCATGTACTCGAGTCCAGAAAATTCGACCAGCCTCCCGCCGACATCGTTATTGCCCGAACGAACTGCCGCGATCACCCGGTCAATGGGAATGTTATAGGCCGCCAGCTTATTCGGATCTACGTTCACCTGATACTGCTTGACGAAGCCACCGATCGGCGCCACCTCGGCCACTCCAGGCACAGCCTGCAATGCATACCGGAGATACCAATCCTGGAAGGTTCTCAACTGTGAGAGATCGTTCTTTCCTGTTTTATCAACGAGCGCGTACTGGAAAACCCATCCGATGGCCGTTTCATCGCGGGCCAGCTCGACGTTGACCCCCTGAGGCAAACGGGGGAGAATGTTGCTCAAATATTCGAGCGTCCTCGAACGGGCCCAGTAGATATCTGTACCATCCTCGAAGATGATGTAGACATAGGAAAAACCAAAATCGGAAAAACCACGGATGTCTTTTACCTTCGGCACACCCAGAAGAGCTGAGACAATGGGATAAGTGACCTGATCTTCCATGATGTCAGGGCTTCGATCCCATCTCGAGTAGATGATCACCTGGGTATCTGAAAGGTCGGGGATGGCATCGAGCGTGATGTTTTTGATGGAATACAATCCCCATAAGGTCGCCATTCCGATTAAAAGAAAAACCATGAATTTGTTATGGGCACATAACTCGATCAGCTTATTGATCATAGAAGCCCCTGCATCATAATGCGGAATGCGGATTGCAGATTGCGGATTTAAAATCTGAAAAAATTCCACAATCCGAATTCCGAAATCCGCAATTCTTATTTTCCATATCCCGAATGTTGCATGCCCGGCATAGCCATCCCTCCCATTGCCTCTTTCAGTTTCGATTCGGAATCGATGAGGAAATTAGCGCTCGTGACCACCCGTTCCCCTGCCTTAAGTCCTTTGATGACCTCATAATAGCCTTCCACCTTAGACCCTACTTTCACCTCTCTCGGTTCAAAATAGCCAGACCCTTTATCAACAATGGCCAACTGTCGAATACCGGTATCGATGATCGCCCCCTCCGGGACGGCCAATTTCTGACCGAGGCGAACCTTGATCTCCACATTGGCATACATCTCCGGTTTGAGCCTTTCGTGAGAATTCGGAATTTCGAACCTAACCTTTGCGGTGCGGGTCTCGGGGTTCAGAGAAGGATAGATATAAATTGCTTTTCCAGTGAACGTCTCTCCAGGGATATAAGATAATTGAATGGAAGCTTGCTGCCCCAATCGGATGAAAGGAAGTTCGTATTCATAGATATCCGCATAGAGCCAGACGACCGATAGATCGGCCAGTTTATACAATGCCATCCCGGGCATCACATTCATCCCCTTGTAGGCCGATTTTTCCAGAACAAATCCGCTGAAAGGTGAATAGAGGGTGAGTGTCTTTCTTGATTGCCCGGTTTCTTCCAAAGCCTTGATCTGTTCGTCACTGATGTCCCAAAGCTTCAGACGGCGTTTAGCAGACTCTGCCAGAGAGTTTCCGCTCTCGGCGACCTCTGGAAATGGACTCCTGATGAGATCTTTCTTCGCACGCAGAGCAATGAGATATTCCTCCTGTGTGGAGACGAGTTCCGGGCTGTAGATGGTGAGAAGAGGTTCCCCTTGCCTGACAAACCTGCCTGTAAAATCGACATAGAGGTCTTCGATCCAGCCTCCAATTTTGATTGAGACCGTTACAATCCTCTTTTCGTCGTAATCGACCCTGCCCACAGTCCGAATCACCTTATCAAGGGGTTTCATCTCGACCACTCCGATCTTGACTCCGATCAGTTGCTGACGCTCTGGGGAAATTTGCACTGTGCCAGGGGCCACTTCTTGCATCTTTCCTCCCTTCTGGATCGACTCCATGGTTAGACCCTTCATCTCCATCTCCATTTCCCCGGCTTTCTTTGGCTCATCTGTCTTCTTTTCCTCGTGTTTCACTCCTTCTTTATGGGCAGTGGTCTCCTTTCCTTTTCCACAGCCAAAGATTGACCACGGCAGAACCAGCAATAAACTGAGCCAAATCAATCGTTTCATTTTCCTTCCTCCCTTTGAGAGAAGCGCTCTCCCACAGCCGCTCCTAAACTCGCCACATTTTTCTCATATTCGGTTAAGGCCTGATGGTACTCTAATTCATATTTGAAGAGCGTCATTTGACTATCCAGAAGTGTCATAAAGTCAGCCTTATTTACCCGGTAGGCGCTCATAGCTGAATTGATCTGAAGGTTTGCCTGGGGAATGATCCCTGTTTTATAAAGCTCCAGTTGCCGCTCCACCCGCTGGATCATGGAGATCATGTCTGCCATCATAAAAAGGATCTCATTCTTCATCGCCTGATACTGGGCTTCTGCAATCTGGATATCGGCCTTGACCTCTGCCACTTTCCGATCCTGTTTAGACTTATGGAAGATAGGGATGTTTATCTCCACCATCCCCGTGAGCATATCCCGGCGTTTCATATCTGGACCATTGTCTCTTTGGCCATAGGCAAACTTAAAATTAAAGTCAGGATAATATTCCCTCTTCGCAAGGGCATAGGTTTTTCCCTTTGCTTCGATCATTTTCTTCATCCCTTTTAAGGTAGGATTCATCTCCAAAGCCATTTTCTGGACCTCTTCAATGGCGAAAGGAAATCTTCTGAAAATCACTTCTTCTGGCTCACCCATTGGTGTTTCCAGAGGTCGATTGAGAAGGGCATTCAGTTTCGCCTCGAGGACCCTTTTTCTCTGGCTCAGCATAATCAACTCATCCACCATCTTGGAGACCTCGACATGGGCCTTGAGCACATCCTGCTGGATACCTTCACCCAGGGCATAACGGGTCTCCGCGATCTTGGCAAAATCCTCCAAGATTCTTTTATTCCTTTGCGTAATTTCTGTGGTTCGGTAGACATGGGAGAGGTCATAGTAAGCTGTCTTCACATCTTTGATAATTTGATGTACCTTCCCTTGAATCTCGGTAAAGACAGCCTCTGCTTCCTTCTCTGCCATCTCCTTCATCAAAGGCCTCTTCCCAGGAAAGGGAAACTTCTGAGAGATGGAGATCTCCTTCATCGTCATATCTTCCTGCCGAAAACTGAAGTTGGTGGGAAGGCTGATGATTCCAAGACCGAGCATCGGGTCTTCAAGGGAATAGGCCTGGGGTATCTTCTCTTTGAAGACCTCCCATTTCTTCTTCGCAGCCAAAATTTCCGGATTGTTCTCGAGTGCCTCATCAACTAATTGATCTACCTTCAAAAATGGTTTCTCTGACTGAGCCGGGGAGGAGATAGGTATTAAAACAAGTGAACAAAAAAAGATCACTTTAGCCAAATAGAATAACCTCAGTAACATATCATCACCTTCCTTTTGAAAGAGGTTGATTTCATGAATTCCCATTCAGACCAATGTGGCAAAAAGGTACTCCATGCCATGATATATAAGATACTGAAAATGTTGCAAGAATGTAAATAAGGTGAATCCTGTATTTCATGATGGAAAATACATTATTTTTAGAAAATAGGTTTTGAGAAGCATTTCATAGTGTCAATTAGTTCTACAACAAGAAATAGGTTCTTCATAAAAAATTAAAAAACCATCATAATTTAAAGCACTTATTGTCATGTATCTTTTTGGACTCATTTTGTTTAAGATCAATACAAAAAAAGCTCTTGGCCTTTTGGCTAAACCTTAAGGGGGGTGAAGGTTATAGCAATTCGGACCTAATTTCATTTAGGTCCTTGGCCAAGAGCTTTTCTCTTTATTTACCTTAATTTAACTGACAAACCTCTATTACAAATTACCTCAATTAAATAATAGCTTCTTTCGAAAGAATTATCAATAGTTTCTTCAGGGAAAATATGATCTCGATTCTTGATATAATCTATAAGCAATCCTTCTACCAAAATGAGGATGGAAGATGAGAAAAGATAATTATTCAAATTTAATCTAAGAAGGCACCAAATTCAACCGTCCTGAAAAGGAGAGGGATAGACACCCCATAAGAGCCTTTGGATGATATTTGCAGCGATTCTATAAGTTCGATCCTCTCCCGTAGCATGATTTTCTCCGGCCCTGCGGGGATTAATCTCGGTCACATCGATACCAGCTAATTGAACTCTATTGCGCAATAGATCCTGAAGAGAATCCACTACTCCATAAATCTGTTTCTCATTAAGACCTTGCCGTTCGAGAAATCTAACTCCTTCGACTCCATTGCGCGCCCCAATATCCAGGTCTATGGAAACATATACGTAGGGGGTCGTGATATGGTTCAAGATATTCTTTATCTTTGAAGGGGAAATCAGTAAATCATTCTTAGTTAAAATAGTCACCCCCTTTCGTTTTAATTCGGAAAAAAGGGCGACATAGTTCTCTACCCTTGGGTCTTTAATACGAAAGGCACGTTTCGGCGGATAGTCACTGATCCCTATGATATATAGGTCTTGGGGTCTAACCACCTCTTCGGCTAACAAATGGTAAAGAAAAGAACAGGCATTATAAGAATCCGGCCGATGATATAAGAAGGGATCATTGCGATCATGAACCGTATCGGGGTTGGTGTCGATGTCATACTGTATCGTCTCGGACAATATCGACATCGGGATCGCATCGGTATGGCTATCTAAGACAATTAAAGAAACATTTTCCGGCTCATACAATTCTACCAATTTTTTAAAAGCCCCTCCGGTTAAAGAGTGATCCACAGCCAACATACAAGGAATGTTAGGGAAAATGCTATTTGCAATGAGATCCCCTACCTTTTGGGCATAAGTTTGAAACCCACCACTATCCATAAACGCCACAAATGTTTCTGTTTTAATCTCATCCTCATCCGTTAGAGGAGGAATGGGACGAAGCCAGCTCGGTAGATCCATCGATCCTTTCTCTGACCAAAGCCCTGGGTCAATCTCCTGACGAATGATTTCCATAATGCCTTCATAGGGGTCATCAACTGCTTTTTTGACCCCTTTAAAGGCAAGCTTCTCCTGTATCGATTCATGTCTTTCATCACCATCCAATGGACAACCAAAAAAGATGATCTTTTCCCCTGCGTCTTTTCCCATCAGCCTAATCGTTGGGTTCGTTTAGATCGTTTGGATCGTTAAGTTCGTTGAGTTTGTTAAACCGTCAACATGTTTTAACCGATCCCAACGATCTAAACAGTCATAACGTTCTGAACGTCCTTTCCTACTATTTAAAAAAATCGTCCCTCGCTTTTTTCATCTGCAAGATATTCTCGAGAGGAGACCGCGGGGCAATACCGCATCCTGGGCAGAGGAAATCCGTACCGTTTTCCAATACTGTTCTGGCTTCCTTGTATACTTCTTCAGGAGTCCCGCTGAACAGGGTTGTTGCCGTAGCAACATTTCCAAAAACCTTCACGCCCTTCTTGTGGGCAATTTCCACCGCCCGTTTCAGATTGGCTTTTTCTTCTATGCTAATACCTGCGACACCGGTTTCACACATCATTTCTATAATGTCGTCTGTGTTGGCACAGATGTGAAGGACCACCGGACCCTTCACCTTACTGACGATCTCCTTTTCAAGAGGTAATACAAATTTTTCCCACAATCTTGGGCTTAGAAGGGCAGGCCCAGAGGTGGGTTCAGCATAAACATAAAAGTCAGCTCCATGGTCAAAGGCAAAGTTGGCTGCAGCAATGGCTGCCTGTTTGGTCACCTCTAAGGTTTTAAAAACACTATCGGGCTTTTTCATGCACCATTTCATGAACTGTTCTGTACCCACCAGATTCGCAGCACAGGTAAAAGCTCCTTCCGATTCCCCAAACATAGCCAGCTCTTCTCCTACCTTCTTCTTAAGAAGTCTCAAGTTCTCTTTGAACACAGGAAATCTGCCCTTTTCCAGAAAGTTAGATGGAAAGGTAAGGTTTTCTATCCCCTCTGCATAGGGATGGCCTTTAACAGAGTACTGCAAGTCGATTTTGGGAGTGCCCAGTTCGCAGCCAAAGGCCTCGCTCAGGGGCAGAATATCCCACCCCATGGCCTTGACCCATTCAAATCCACCATATTGATGACCTGCATACGAAAGCTCGGTCATGGCGACAGGGTCTGTATCCGCAAGAGGTCTCTCATAGCCGCACTTTTTCATGAAATCCACCACCCCATATGTGGTTGTGCAACCCACAGGTGTCCTGTCCACTTCCTTTCCCGTTAATTTGTTCATAAATCTCTCTTTAAGTGTCATTTTCTTCTCCCCCTTTTTTCTGAAATTTATAGCAGATCATATCATAAAATTTATCGTCGATACAAGGAGGAAGGATCTTATTCAGGAGACAGACGGAATGGGTTTCCAATCCATCTCCCCTTGAATCTCTGTAAATGTTTTAATGCATCCTCTTTTTTTAAAAAAACATGAATTCGATTCTTCACATGACGTGCGGTGACCATCTCACTCTCTATAAAAAATGCTTCTGAGGCATTGATTTTGTTTCCGGAAGGTTCATCGACCACCATCACCTCCTTTATCCGCCCCTTCAATTCCTGAAAACTCATGGAGGCACAGACGATCGAACAAAATCTCTTCTCTGAACCATCTTGGAGAGAAAAACAGACCCCATAAAGGGGTTCAATTCGGGCCCCGTCATAGTCACAACGGTCAGCTGGAATACTCTTTTTACAACCAAAAGCTAAAATAACGAGAATCAATGGAAGAAAAAGGATCCACATAAATACGAAGAAAATATCTCCGGAAAACCTCCTCCCCCCTTGCGGGGGAGGATTAAGGTGGGCGGAAATCAACCTATATTCACCCCCACCCTCACCCTCCCCCATCAAGGGGGAGGGGGGATGTGGTAAATTTCCATCGTTCGTGCCTGCACGCCGAAGTGCTTGCCTTTGCCGAAACGCTCCGTGCAGGCAGGTGTTTCGGCACGCAGGCGTGGGTGATATTTCGTTATGAAAAATTTGTTTCATCTTAATCCACCAGTAAATGGATGAGGAGCATGATTAAAGAAGCAGATAAAAAGAAGAAGGCAAACGAATAAATTTTTCTTAAATGGACAGGCAATAAATCTGCAGTCTCTCCATGTCTCCCGAAAAGTGCTGTGGTGAATCCCCATCCTACTGAGAATGTCCCTAAGGAGAAAAGGGCAAACAGGAGGATGCTGTCCGGCACGTATTGCCAAAGGCAATAGAGACAATGGTGGAAGGGAAGATGCATCATCCTTGGTGCGAAAACCTCGATCTGGGATAAGAGGAAGATGAAAGCACTCAGAATTGCAAAGAGAAAGAGCAAGCCTAATATCGGCCTCCGCCTGAGAAATGTTATTTCCAATGTTTTAGATTTTAGGGTAATACCGATGATCCCAATCAGGGCAAGGTGTGTGATGAAAAAGAGAACCTGAAGGGGGTGAGCATATTCTGGACCAAAAATGGATTCCGGTGTCGTTCGAGTCGGCCGGTTTAAAATATCAGTAATCGTGGTACAACAAGAGACGAGCGATTCGGGTGCAATGCCAAGGATCAAAAAAATGTCGCCAAGAGAATCGATCAGCACCAACAGGGAGATGATGGATAGAAGGAATAATTTCCTCCTCATTAAAGGAGAAGTCTTAGTCGCCCTATCAAGGATATGGAGGATGAACCATCCTCCGATCAAAAAAAAGGTAATCGGTTTGAGAAATTCTAAAAAACGGGTAAGGCCTGGTTTCACCTGAGTCACGCCGAAGATACACATAGCCCCTTCGATATCCGAAATGAAACTCTGAAGCGTGATGTAGAAAAAGGGCCAATTGATCAGCCTGACCAACAATACGATTACCATAATTAAAAGAATCAAGTAGGAGCGATGTTCCAGAGAAGTTTTTTCTTCGGGCCTAGAGGGTCTTTTCCATTTTCTGTAAAGGATGAAAGATGAAATTCCTCCCCATATCGCCAAAAGAACGGAGAGGGCACCAATAAATATCATAGTAATGCTGAGTGCATTTAAAATCATTTGGATTCTCTATGTTCGATGCTTATAAGCCTTCCATCCTTCAAAAGAAAAATCGTTTCACTGTAATTGAGGAAGACAGGATCATGACTGGAAACGATAATGGTCTTTCCCTTCTTTTTTAGGTCCATGAGAATATCTAAGAGGATTTTGATCGACTCGGCATCGATGTTGGAGGTGGGTTCATCAGCAATCACAATTTCAGGATCATTGATTAAAGCCCTCGCAATGGCCACCCTTTGTTGCTCCCCTCCAGACATCTGCTCAGGGGGATGATCTACCCTCTTTTCTAACTTCAATTGGATCAGCATTTCCGTTGATCGTCGTCGTCTTTCCTTTTCCATAACCCCAAGGGGAAGCAGGGGGAAGGCGACATTTTCCCAGGCGGGCAGGCGTGGTAAAAGGTTAAAATTCTGGAAAATCAAACCAATCGTTTTTTGGCGAATGCGGGAGAGCTGGACATCTGAATATTTTGAGACATCATCTCCATGAAGAAGAATCCTCCCCTGGGTTGGACGATCGATTGTGCTAATTACATTAAGGAGTGTCGTTTTCCCAGAACCTGAAGGACCTCGGATGAGAACGAGACGATTCTTTGGAATCTCTAAGTCAATCTGATGGAGGGCCCGAACCTCTTCAGGTCTTCCCTGATAATAGATCTTATCTACCTTCTCTGTCTGAATGATCGTTTCCATTACCGCATCGCCTCTACTGGGGGAACCGTAGCTATCCTCCAAGTGGAATATAAGCTTCCCACCATCGTTAAGACAATGGCAAAGAGGAAAGCAAAAAGGCATGGAAGGGGGAGGAATCGTGAAGGTACTGGGAATGGGGCCATCAACCCGATTTCAGCAATGAAAAACTGTGCAATATAGGCCCCATTGAACCATTTCAACCAGGCCATGGCCAAGAGAATCGCAAGTGGAGCACTCGTAAGACTAATAACGAGGTTTTCCAATGCCACCATCTCCATCACCTCTTGCGTCTGCCAGCCGGTTGCTTTGATGACTCCTATCTCTTTTCTCCTCTCTGTCTGGCCAAACCCTGAAACAATCAACAGGGCTGGAATGGCGAGGGCAAAGGCAACGGTATAGAGGGCGGTGAATACACCGGCCTTATAATTGAAACCTCTCTGGAAATATCTTCTCACTAATGGTTTATCCTGAACCCTGAGAGGGGGCTCCATCTGATCAGGATTGGAAGCCTCCATTTTCTCTTGGATCTCCTTGGCCAAAAAAGGAGCATATCCCGGCCTCGTATAGATGAGAATATCTGTCGCTTTGCCTTCCATTTTAAAGAACTCTGAAGCATCTTCAAAAGACATTAGAATCAGATTGGCGCTCCATATCGTTGCATCGGCATCAAAAATACCTGCAACTTTGAAGACCTTTGAACGATTAGTAGAAAGGGTGAAACGAACCCCAATCTGTAAATTGAAGACTTTTGCCAAACCTTTTCCAATGACCACTTCACCTCTCTCACGAAACATCACCCCCTGGGCGAGATGGATCGACTTGGGGATGTTCTCGGGAAGGACACCAACGATCGTCGCCAATCGATTGACGAAATAGGTTCTTCCAACGATTCGAGGAAAGACCTTTGTCACTCCATCCATTTTTCTTAAACGTTCGAGGTAATCGAGGGAGATGGGAGCATTGCTGCCAAAATAATCCATCGTCACATAAATGTCGGCTCCTTCCTCCACAGAGATAAGGGATTGGAATTTAATCCCCTCAGAGATTGAAAGGGCCGTAACGAAGGGAAAAAGGACGGCCATGAGACAGAGGATGAGAACGATACTTCGGATCTTATTTCTGATGATATTCCCAACTGCAGTAAAAAGGAGGTTGAGGTGTTTATTCATATAGTTTGGCTTATTCCCCCTCACCTTTTCCCTCTCCCCGTTGGGGAGAGGGTGGGGATGAGGGGTAAATAAAAAATTGATTGACCGGAATTTCCTCAAAGTAGGAGACTGTTGCCGTCCGGTCTGGACTATAGGAGTATCCACCTGGAATGGGCCAGAGTGTGGAATCGTCAATGGGTTGAATCCGAGGATCAAAATTGATGAAATTCCAGATGGGGACACTGATGGCTCCCATCCCAACCCCTCCTACCATCCTCTGAAAGGCGATCATCTGATCTGCCTGAATCCCCTTCCAGGAATATTGGTCCCATGCCATGGCCAAGATAGTCACACAGATCAAAATTATTAAGAAAATGAGATAAATTCGGACTTTTATGCCCATACCTTTGATGTAATGATCCCCCCTTTCCCCCCTTTAGTAAAGGGGGGGATTAAAGGTTCATTTCATTTGGTCTTTCCATATTTCTAAGGCTTCCTGATAGGTAACCACTTTTCCACCGAAGCCCTTCTGAAATTTTTCAGCATTGGCTCTTGTTACAAAGGAGATGAAACCTGGGGCCATGTCTGTGATGACGGTGCTTTTATATACATAGAATCCCTTTTGAGCATCAAAAGGTCGGTTGCTCAAAAGGTCTGACGCCATAGCAGATTTGAATTTTTCTTTAAGGCGAAGGTGAAGAATGAGACCACATTGTACACCGCAGGTGACAAATTCCTTACCCTCCGTTGTCGTCACCACATATTTCGTATGCGGATATTTCGATACATCCATACCACACACAATGCACCGCTTGACTTCTCCACCCCATGATAAAGAAACGATTGCAAGGATACACAGGCTGCAGAAGATCAATCTAAAAATATTTTTTCTAATTTTACTTTTCACTGGTCACTCCTCACGAATCACTTCGTCGGCCTGAGGCTCCAGATATAGAGGGTGATGGAATGAAGGTCTTTCTCATCGATTTTTCCCTCATAACCGTGCATCCCTTGACATCCCTTTGTGATCGTCTCTTTGATTTTGATCCGGGTGTCTATCCTTTTTGCAAATTCTGAAGTATTCCACCCCGATGCGGATCTGCCTTTACCTTCTTCTCCGTGGCATTTATAACATCCATGCTTTCCTGCCAAATCCTTACCTTCTTTGACCCTTTCAGCCACCTTGGCCATGATCATCTTTCTATCCGAGCCCATATCGGAGAGGGTTCGATTCAATGCATCATCAAAAGTGCCAATCGTCCCTCCATGCTTTTTATGATATTTCTTTACGTCCTCCACGGATAAGAAGGCAAGCTTGCTGATGGCCGTCATCACTCCCGGAATATCACTCCCAACGAGCCAGTGGGCCTTTCTGGCATCGATCCATCCTTTGGTCTCATAATCTACCACTTCCCATCGATCGACTTCAACAGGCTTCTTTTCGTAGACCTGAGCCGCACAGAAGATGCTGCATGTCTGGACCCTTGTTCCATCTAAAAGGGTGAGGCGGTTGCTTGTCTGATGATACATTTTCAAGTTCATTCCGCAAAGGGGACACCATTGGGGTTCTTCTTTTGCATCGGTGTCGTAAGATGGGGTCAGTAAAAGGCTTAACCATAATATAATAAAACTCGCCCCCATCAAATAGAAATTTTCATGTTTTTCCATTCTTCAGCCCTCCAAAATATAAACATAGAAGAGGCATCTGTATGGATACCTTGTGAATGGAAATATTTCATAAATAATTTTTGTTGCGATAAAAGAAGAGACTACCTATCGAGTTAGAAGAGGGATCATGAGGGGTGTTCTGGTGGGGTTAAATATACTTGAGAAGACAAATTGGGAGGAATGAGCAAGAAGTGATGAACCTCCAGAGCAGGAGTTGGAAATAGGTTTTCATCCAGAAGGACAGGATACTTTAGCCCGGGGAGATCGAAATCACCATTGGAAGATCCACAAAAACAAATTGCCCTTTTAATCAAAAGCACATTTTCTGAAGAACTCTCGGTCCTCTCATGACAACCGCAGGCAGAAAGGAATCCACCCCGTTGACTCACACAATAAGGACAATTACAACAAGTAGAAAAAGCATCCGGGTAGAGGTTATGGCAAGAGCATTCGAACTTCGTTTTAGGGATGACAAGTCCGACATGAAAAACTAATAATACGAAAAAGAAGGCATAAAATTTTCTCTTCATACTTGCCATGATTTTATAAAAATCTTGCTATCCTGTCAACACATCGGATAGGTTAACCCGCCAGTTGCAAAAAAAACAATATCGAAACCGGGCGGGGGTACTGGAAAAGCCTTGCAGCGGCACCTTTGGGAGTTAGCTGCATGCGTCTCCAAGCAAAACCGGGACTTCACGTAAAGGGAGATCCTCTGTAACCCTTCATTTACGAAAAATCCGCAATTGCAAGGGTTTGGAAGTATCCCTGCTCGGGTTTGATATTGCAACATCTGGGTTAAGTTGGCCTTATCGTGCTAATGTTGAAGAGAAATAATTCTTAAGGAGATCTTGAAGGGGCTTTTCTTCTCTAAAGACTTCCCCGATCAGAATTTCACGGATGATCCCCTGTCGATCGATGAGAAAATTGGTAGGAATGGCATAAACCCCATATCTTCGGGCCAGCCCTCCTTCTGGGTCAAGAGGAATGGGAAAAGTAATATCGAGTTGCGCGGTAAAAGACTCAGCTACTTGAGCACTCTGTTTAACATTCACGGCCAGGACGATAAATCCCTCTTGATTTAATCTTCTATAATATTTTTCAATCACAGGCATCTCATAACGGCAATAGGGACACCAGTCCGCCCAAAACCTTAAAAGCACAACCTTTCCTTTGATTTTATCCAAACTCCAGGTCTGCCCTTTTAAATCCTGGCAGTTAAAATCAATAGCACCGGTTCCCAATCTGGGGAGAGAGGATATTTCTGTTTTTTCCTTGCAGGAGAAAACCAATAAGGAGATAAAGAGAACCACAAGGAAGACCTTTAAAAACTTTAAATTCACCACTTTGGCTTCATTTCCTCCGGCTTAGGAGGAACCCAATCCTCCGGGACACAGCATCCTAAAGGTTTAAGTAATATTTCAAATAAGACCACTTTCCCAGATTGTGAATCCACAAAGACGGCCCAGCCGCCCACGGTTGAAGCTGGATGGAGCGCTTTTTCCGGAAAAAAATTAAAAGCAAACACCCGATAATAGTCAATCGAGTTTATCTTTTTAACCGGATAGATTAGCACGCCTTCAGCCAAAAGCCTGCACCTCAATTTTTTATAGTCTTTGATTTGCTTCTGGCCAATTTTTAATGCCTCTTCATGGCTTATCTTAGAGGCTCGTGGTACCTCCACATTAGGATAAAGCAATGCCCCTAAAGATTTGACACGGCCCTGGGGATCAATAGAAAACCCTAAAGAAGATTCGTATATGATCATACCACCAAAGGTCTGCCAGTAACTGACATACCAGGTATCTGATATCTTTTCAGCTCCCTTCAATTTCAATTGGTCAGGCTCGATATGAAGTAAGGATTTATACTTATTGACCAACAGAGGCCCTGTATAAGTAATCTCATCCCTGGATAATTTTGAAAAATTTTTAATCTCCAGGAGGTTCGATTCTATTCCCCGCATGATCAAGGGAGCTCGGGTAAGAGGATCCCATTTAATGGATAATTTTTGGCTTTTATAGCGGATGATCTCGTCGTCCGGTTTGCCGTTACTCCCTAATCCCGGACTTGAGAAAAGTATCAGGGTGGCGAGGAGGGCTGATAGGATCGATAAAATAAGCTTTGCTCTTTGAGAAATCCTTGGAACTAACAAATTTAAACCTTGACACCTAAATAACGCTCCTGAATATCGATCGCACTTTCGAGGGCAGAAGGCGTCCCCTCATAGACGACCGTGCCTTTTTCCATGATATAAACCCCTTGGCAAATATTCTTAATGGTTTTAAGATTCTGTTCCACCAACAGAATGGTGGTCCCCTTCTCATTGATCGCTTTCACTGTTTCGGCAATCAATTTGACCAACAGGGGCATCAATCCTTCCATGGGTTCATCCATTAACATTATCTTTGGCTTGGTGATCAAAGCCCGGCCCACAGCGAGCATCTGCTGTTCCCCTCCAGAAAGGGTACCTGCTTTTTGGTTTAGCCTTTCTTTCAATCTTGGAAAATATTCGAATATCTCTTCGAGGACCTTCTTGTCTAATTCCCCTTTCACGATCGGAATCTTCAAGTTTTCCATTACGGTCAGTTTAGGAAAGAGATGTCTGCCTTGAGGCATATAGGAAATGCCCATGCGAGGGATCTGATAGGGTGGTATGTTAGATAGATTAGCTTCGTAAAAATGGATCGATCCACTCTTGTGGGGTACCAAACCCATGATCGACTTTAGGGTGGTCGTCTTCCCGACCCCGTTTCTGCCAATCAAACCAACCAGTTTCCCCTCATTAACCTCCAAGGAAGTGTTATGGAGGACTTGGCATTCTCCGTAACTGCAGTTTAAATTTTCCATCTTAAGCATGTTCGCTACCCAGATAAACTTTCTTTACCTCTTCATTTTCTTTAATGATATCCGGTGTACCTTCCGCCAGAATAGCTCCATAATGAAGAACAGAAATGTTGTCCGCCAATTCCATCACCACTCCCATGTCATGTTCTACTAAAATGATGGTTTGCCCTGAAAGCATATTTCTCATCTTCTTGACCAGAGCCATGGATTCTTGGCTGTTCAATCCAGCAGTGGGTTCGTCTAATAGAAGGAGATCTGGCTCCGTACTCAGCGCGATTCCCATCTCCAAGATGCGCTGATCTCCATAGGACAATTCAGAGCAAATCAGTTGAGCTTTGTCTTTCAATCCCGTGAGCTCCAGCATGGAATCGGTTTTTTCCTTCACATCCTGCCACTTCAATGCTCGAATAAATGGATTGAAGAATTTTTTTCGCGATTGTACAGCGGTCCAGATATTTTCAAATACAGTCAATCCAGAAAAGAGGCTGGTGATTTGCATGGTTCTGGCAATTCCTTCATGAGAAATCTGATGGGAACTGAGATGGGTAATCTCTTTATTCTTAAAAAAGATTTGGCCACTGGATGCACGAAGTGTTCCTGTGACCAGGTTGAGCAGGGTTGTCTTTCCAGCTCCATTGGGTCCGATCAGAGCCCGGAGTTCTCCTTTCCGAATAGAAAGGTTTACCCTATTGACGGCTAATAATCCTCCAAAAGACTTATTGACCTCTTTTAGCTCAAGAATAATCTCATTTTTTTCAGGCACTCCCTTCCCCTTTCTTGAACCTGGATTGGATGAGACCCACGAGTCCTTTAGGGGCGACTAAGACCATGAAGACCAAAACAATACCTACGACAAGATCGGTTGCCTGAAGAATATTGATCAGGTAATGCTCCAAGGACATGACAATACCAGCTCCTAATACAGGACCGATCAAGGTCCCCATGCCTCCAACGATGGTATAAACCACCGCATGGCCTGAAACCGACCAGTGGAGATAACTGGCTGCCGCGTACTTGAGGGTCAGGCTATAAAGTCCGCCTGCCAATCCACTTAAACCACCAGCAATAATAAAGGCGATAAGTTTGTATCGCTGGACGTTGTACCCGATCAGCCGGGCTCGTTCCTCATTTTCTCGAATCGATATGAATACTTTTCCTAAAGGAGACTGGACCATTCTTCTTAAAAAGAGGTAACAGATGGCAACGATCGCCAAAACGAAATAATAGTTACCCTTAATATCCATCAAATTTATCTGAAACAACCCAAGATGGAAAGGACGGGGTGAAAAGGTGAGGCCATCCGACCCTCCAGTAAATGAGGTCCATGTCTCACCTATAATATTACCAATAAGGGCAAAAATAATGGTGATGATCACAAAATGAATTCCGGAAAGTTTGACAGAAAAATATCCTACAAACCAGGAAAAGATCATGGGGATGATGATGGAAAGCAGAAGGGCTGGCTCTGTGCTCAACCCAAATTTTTTTATGGATATCGTTACCGTATAGCTTCCCAGTCCCAAAAAAAGGGCTTGTCCAAAGCTCAAAAGCCCTGTATAGCCGAAGATCAGATCGAAAGAAATGGCAAAGAGAATCCAAACGAAAAGTTCTGTTAAAAAAGTTTGATAAAAAAGATTCACAAAAAAGGGTAAAGTGATTAATATCAGTAGTATCAATACAAAGATCAGGATAAAACCGAAAGATTTTCCTCTTTGAAGGAGCACGATTTATTCTCCAAATAGCCCTTGAGGTCGAAATAATAAGACAATGATCATAAATGCCAAAGCAAAGACCGTTGCGATTGCAGGGGGTACAAACAGCGCCCCAATTCCCTGAATCATGGAAATCATAATGGCAGCCAAGACCGATCCTTCAAGATTGCCCATTCCTCCAACGATCACAATGATAAAGGCCATGATGAGAACCTCACGGCCCATCATAAAATCGACAGAAACAATTGGAGCAGCCAATACCCCTGAAAAAGCAGCTAAGGCCGATCCTAAAACAAAAGTCCACATATAAACCTTATTGACCGGAATTCCCAAGCCAACAGCCATCTCCCGATCTTGCACCACCGCTCTCATCCAAAGTCCGTATTTTGTCTTGTTTAAGAAGAACCAGAGGCCGGCCATGACCAGGATCGAAATGATGGCAACGACCACGCGCATCAGGGGATATTGTAACTGGAAGAGTGAAAACCGGTAAGGAATGGGAGCAGCAATTCTCCTTGGAGACCCGCCGAAGATCATCAACACCAATTGCTGAATAACGAGCATGATCCCAAACGTACAGATAATCGTCGTAATGGGCTTATCTTCAATGCTTCGAAGCAAACCTCTCTCCATGAGAATGCCAACCCCAGCAACACAAAGAGGGGCGATGACCAAAGCGATCCAAAAATTCCCCGTCCCTTGTATCAGATACCAGGCTACCACAGCCCCTAACATATAAAGGGCTCCATGCGCCATATTGATGATGTGGAGGAGGCCAAAGATCATGTTTAGGCCCAAAGCAATCAGGGCCATGATCATCCCCCAAACCACTGCGTTTAAAATCGCTACAGAAAGATTGGAAATCACAGATGGATCCTCTTAAATGTCTTTAATTTTAAACAGAAGATCTTACTAATAAGGCCGTAATTGTATAGACATCAAACTCTTCTTCTATACCACTGGATTCCGGCTTTCGCCGGAATGACGAAAAGGGACGATCCCTCAAATTCGTCTCTCCGGCGAAAGCCGGAGTCCAGCCCAAGGTTTTCAAACGGGCAATCCTTCAATTCGAGGATGTCTATCCTATTATGGACTCCTCAGTAAATGACTGATGTGGCATCCTTCTTAAGACAAGAAATCATCTTAAGGAGGATGCCACGGTAGGTAGAAAGATTCTCTTTCCTAAATTAAGCCTTACCTCTTAAATCAACTGTTGGCTCGTATATCAGCTGTTCTTTAGAAATACGGGCCAATACTTTTAATTTGAGGTCCGGTTCTACTTTTGAAATGTAGTGATCGTGGAAGCCCTGTTGATCTTGTTCCCTCATGATCAGATCACCGATCGGACACCATGGGCCAGCTTTCAATTTGAGATTACAAACAGCCTTAATGAAATCAGGATTCTTCTTGTTATCTTTCCAGCCCGTCTGCTCGATACCGAGCTTGATCATGTAAGGAACCACCCACATAGACCACATATGAGACCCTGCAATGGTCACCTTTGGATTACCAACCTCTCTCCCATCATCATCCACTCCACAGGCGTTTCGATATGCCTTATCATAAGCTTGAAGTTGCTTAGGAACCTGGCCGTAATGACGAGGATGATATTCTATGTAGTAAGCACCAGCTGATTCCTTGCCCACCTCTTCTTGGCCGATCCCTTCTGTACTGCAAATCACCGTATATCTCTGGAGCCTCTTATGAAGTCCCAGTTCAACGGTCTGTCTTAGAGCACCTAATGCGGTTGTACCCAAAAAAACAATAAATAAAACTTCGGTGTCAGGATCTACCTTTTGCAGATAAGGAACAAAATCCTTTGCGTCCTGAGGAGCGCGGATCTCTTGTGCCTTACCACCGGCTGCCACGACACGGCTTCCAAATTCTTTTGCCATAGAGTGACCCCAGGCATAATCTGCAACTAAGAAAGTCCATTTTTTGCCCAGATTATCAAAACCCCACTTCCAACCTGCAATCGCTTGCATCTTCGCATGAGTATGAACCCGAATGTAGTAAGGACAGGCTCCTTCTCCAGTAAATTCGGCTGTCATCGCTCCGCCGCCGAAAAATGGAATCTTATATTGTTCGGCAAGGGGGAAACTGGCCTTTTGAACTCCGGAGTGGATGGAACCCATGATAAAATCCACCTTATCCTCCAGAATCATTTTTTTGAACATCTGGGCTCCCCAAGCCGCATTAGCCTTGGTATCGTAATCGAACATTTCAACTTTTCGACCAGCGATGCCACCCTCGGCATTAAGCTTGGCTATTGCGGCCTTACCCACTTTATCCAGCCAATAACCATACTGTGTTGCGAAGCCAGTTAATTCATTATACATTCCAATCTTAATAGGTGGTTCCGCTCCGTAAGTGAAAGGAACAGAGGCCCAGGAACTGAGACTCAATCCTGCTGCCCCGAGAGCAGTTGTTCTGATGAAATCTCGACGAGAGATTTCTTTTTTTAATATCCCTTTATCTTTCTGCTTCAATTTTTTTGTTTCCATATCCCCCTCCTTCATTGTTAATTGCTAATGGTTAACTGATAATTGCCAATTGATAAATTCACCTCCTTTCTCACAGAGGATAAATTGAAGTTTCAAACTTTTTCTGGCAGAGCCATGTTAATCAGCTCTGTGAGATCGTAGAGTTTCATCTTACTTCCAATCCCTTGGGAAGCTTGGTTCAAATTGTAATGACAGAAGGGGCAGATGGAGACCATATGTTGAGCGCCTGTCTCCATTCCCTCTTGGATTCTGAGGGCAGCATTTCTTTGTGCCCAATCGTTATATCCGGTCATGACGCCGCCACCACCGCCGCAGCAATACGAATTGGCTTTGATCCGCCTCATCTCCCTCAAGTCGATCCCGGGGATCGATTTCAAAAGTTCCCTTGGTTTATCATAGAGGCAATCTTCATCGTTCAAACTGACATAGGCACCTGCCCAGAGTTGGGATCCATCTTGATCGACGATAAATTTCGTGAGATGCCTTCCTGCATGGCAGGGGTCATGGTAGGTCACTTTCCAAGGCACCGATACAGAGAGTTTCAATTGCCCTGATGTGAAAAGATCGTGTAGGAATTGAGTGATGTGGGTGATCCGAATCCCCTCCATCATTCTTCCATATTCGTCAGCCTTGGAATAATCTTTCAGGATAGCTCTGTAGCAGCCTGCACAGGAAGTCACAATTGTTTTCACACCCTTTTCATCATGCAATTTCTTAAACATCTCTAAATTCGATTCGGCGATCCTTTGGAAGGCCTCCACATCACCGAGTCTCATAGCTGTAGAGCCGCAACAGAGCTCGCTTTCTCCCAAAGTGCCGAAGTCCAGTCCCAGTTTGTTGAAGATGGAGGCGGCGGCTTGGGGAATCGCACGCTCTGGAACGTTATAAGCACCGGTGCATCCGACAAAATAGAGAATCGGGGCAGGTTCCTTCAAGATATCCTTGATGGGTTTCCCTTGCTTTTTGAAGGGCCGGGTCCAATCCAACCTGACTCGGCGTGGACCTTGGTAGGGATTGTCATAGCTGCTTAAGGATTGTGCGATCACCTTTTGCTTGGGCATGGGCCCAACACCATCGGCCACGGCTTTCCTCCTCATCGCCTCGATGATCTCCGGAATGAATGGCTTATGATCGAGCTGGCATTGACTCTGGCATCCGCCGCAGATATTGCATTTATAAATGGCATCCACCAGGGCGTCATTCCATTTGAGGTCTCCGCTCAAGAGGCCTCGGGCATAGGCGATTTTGCCTTTGGAGGACTTAAATCCCTCGAAACCAAATTCCTCTCCAGCAGGACAGATGGCAGCGCTGAAAGGAGGAGGACCGTAGTCATAGGCCTCTTTACAAGTCCCGCAGGCCGTGCATCTCCAGACCGTATTTTCAAATTCTTCAAGAGTGGGGATATTCCATTTCATGATAACCTCCTAATTGGTGAACCAAAATGTCAAATGTCAAAGTTCAAACGAAATTTTTGGAATTTAGCCATTTGTCATTGATTTGACATTTGGTCCCGCATTGGCGGGATTGACATTTGGATTTTTCTTTTAACTCCTTAAATACCCAACTTCCCAGGATTCATAATATCATTTGGATCGAGCCATTTTTTGATCTTCCTCATTAACGACAAGTAACCCGGATGTGCCCGTTTGTTGATCTCCGTGGCAAAGTCAACGGGAGGTTTATAGGGCATGCCCCCATTGTCCAGATCCACCTTTAAACACTCCACGATGGCTTGTCTCGCATTCTCTGTCTCCTTAGGGCTCTGTTTATTAAAAGGAGTCATGGCCCTGAGCATGCCATAATGGACACCCCGGTACATGCTCATTCTGATAGAAGGTGAGAGATTGCGACCGATCATGATCTTTTTCCATTCCTTATAAATAGGAGCCCATCGATTCGCAGGCGTGAAAGTTCCTGGCCAGGAGATACCCGCTCCACCCATCTTGCAGTAATTTTTCGTGGAACCCACAATCTGGCTGGGCAATTGTGTTCTTGCCTTCAACGCTTCTTCTGGATAATGGGTCACTTGAATGCTCGTTCCCTTATTCTTCTCCTCATTCACAACCTTTTCCCAGATTTCGGTTCGTGCCTCTTTCTCCTTTTCCGTGAAGGAAAAAGTGGTGGCATAGCTATACCACTCAGGAGCGTTATCAGGCTTGGGTTTATAAGGATAAGGAATAGGGACTTGCGATAACCACCAGGAGACGGCAGTGAGATCATCGCAGATTTCATAATTACTCAGGTTCAACATGTACGAATACATATCATCCACATTATCACAGGAAACGGTAAAAATTTTTAAGATCGGAGGGATGTGATGAACAGCGATGCCGAGTTTGGTTACAATGCCAGTCGATCCTACCCAACCCTTGAAGAGCCCGTCCATTTGCGGCATGGGCAAACAGCTATGCCAGGCGTCCGAATTGATGGCGCAGGATCCCACTCTCACCAGTTCACCCGTTGGCAGAACGACCTCCATGCTTGTAATCTCCTGGCTGTTCAATCCATACCTTGCATTCATGTGGCCAATTCCGTGGTTGATGGCACAAGAGGAGACGGAAGAGGAAGGCGGACCCACAGGCCAACCAAACCGGAGATTATGTTTGTACAAGGCATCGGCCAACTGGCCGTGCGAGACACCTGGCTCAATCACAGCATATAAGGCCTCGGGATCGAGCTTCACAATTTTATTCATCCCCTTCAAATCCAGAATGATCCCGCCACGCTCAGGAATACACAATCCTCCGATATTGGTCCCTGATGTATAGGGCACCACTGGAATTTTTTCCTTATTGGCAAATTTCAGTAGCTTTTGTATCTCTTCTACGGTGTGTGCCAGGACCACATAATCTGGCAATTTGGGTTTGACAAAGGACATATCATAGGAATAAGCATAGAGGATATGTTGGTCTGCTGTGGCGTTCTTCTCTCCAACAATCGATTTCAATTCCTTTAAAATTCTTTCTTTCTTGTCGGTCTTGACTGCCTTAATGACCTTGAGCGCTTCAACCGCCTTAGCCTTCTTTTCTTTCTTTTTAGCTTTCAATTTAGGACCTCCTTTGAAACTGTGATAGCTTCAAGAAATATTGATTTTTTTCTTTCTTTTTCAAATCACCTCCTTTATTCAAGGCCTTATTATCGTTAATAAATTTAAACGACCCATTAAAAGCATGCCCATCATAAACTTCGATATTTTAAAAGTCAAGTTCTTTGTTTCCCCCAGTCCTAAGCCAGTCCTACTATTCTCAATTGAGCTTGCCATATTTTCTGGCAGCCGCTACGAGAGCCTCCATATTTTCTTTGGGCACCATCGGCCACATATCGCAGCCAGGCCAGATCGCATTGACACCTCCATCCACCGCTTCCTTAACAGCCCTATCCACATCCTCCGGCTTTCCCTGAGACAGGACTCCATAAGCATCTAATTCTCCAAAGATCAATACATCTGGACCGAGTTTCTTCCTGGTTTCAGTCACATTATTCTTTTTCTCTACGCTGATGGCATCCGCACCGCAAAGGACCATCTGGTCAACAATCGCATTGGTATCGCCACAAATATGAAGTATTTTGGGTGACTCAATTTCATCAAATATCCGCTTCAGGGGAGGTCGTACTAAAGATTCAAACATGCGGGGGCTTAATATGTCGGGTCCGGCACCCATCTCACGGACAGTCACGTAGTCAGCACCAGCTGCCCTATAAATCTTTATGATCCGGATGAGAGCTCCAGCCAAATTGTCGAGGACATTTCTGACCATTTCTGTCTTCTTAAAAGCCGCCTTGGCAAGTTGAGAAAGGTCAACAAGTTGTCCGGCTAAGGTGTAGGGCCCCAGAACCCAGGCGCCGATGGCTACCTGGTTACCCACCTCCTGCTTTAACAGGCGGAGCGCTTCTGTGACCACAGGGATTCTTCCTGCCTTGGCTAAATCTGAAGGAATTTGAATGTTCAGGTCTTCCACCTTTTCTGCCGGGTGCTGGATGATCGTGGGATAAAGGATGTCTGACGCGTGAGCATAGTAATTGACTTTACTCCCCAGGACCTCAGCCTCCACCCCCATATCAAAAGGAACCACAGCACATGGAAAACCGAAGAGCTGGAAACTCGAGGCAGCCATGCCGGCCATCTTGCGGGCGTCCGTGTGGATCTCCGGAAATTTCCAGCCGTATTTCTCCAACCCATGGATCGTGATGTTCCCCATGCCACTAAAGAGGGGAATGTAATCTATCTTTTCCCTTTTAAAGAATTTGAGGACTCCTTCTCTTAGATTCGTTGCCATTTTATTTTTCTCCTTTTTCTTAGAAAATGATTACACAGATTCGGTGAAAACCGATTACACAGATAATCCAAATGTTACAACTATCAGGACACCGACCAGGGATGCCGTAAAAGTTTTAGAGCGGAAACCTTTTAGGAGCTGCTCCATGAGTCCCAAATCAGGTTACACAATTTCTGCACATGACTCCGCATGTTTCCCATAAAATGACTAAAAACCGCATTCTAAAACTTTGGAAGCATTCCTGGTCGGTGGACCTTCTAACGTCTTTTTCAAAAACCCACGTGTCATAACGAGATTAATTCTCATTTCTTCGAGCCTGTCTCTCCTGTAGGCGTGGATGACGAAGCCTCCATGGCAAATTGTTTGACCACATCGGGGAAAAGCAGGTTCAAAGGATGGTTGCCAGTGGGTAAGGAAGCGCTCTCTTCATAAGCCAGAGCTGCCATCATACTGCTGGCTGCCGCCACAGCTGGAAAAACGCGACTGGTACCGGTCAACGGCCCGTAAAAAAGAAAGTCGCTTGCCAGAGCCGCGATGGCATGCACTCCCGCATCGATGGCTGGAAACTTATCCCTCCCCTGTTCACCAGCCGCTTTTCTCCACATATAGGTACCATTCGAAGGGGCAAAGCCTACCGGGAAACCAAACTCATTCTTAATGAGTGTATTGGCCACCAAGGAGAAGACTGTGGCAGGCAAATTCATCACCGCTGTATCAACCAGGATACTTTCAAAATTGCCTTTCTCCACAAGAGGTAATAAATTCTTAAGTGATTTAACCCTGCCGGTGGGTCTCTTATCCTCCATGTCAAAGACCTGGATGACGACATGCTTGATGCCTAATTCCTTAAGCTCCGATACCTGAGCATGAATGTCTTCATCCCACGGCGTGATGCTGTTGTAAAGGGCGCGGCCCTGAAGGTCTCGCTTAGCAATGTAACGGGCTGCGGCCAACCTCGTTTTCTGCTGCCAGATATCGATGGCGAAGGGCATATCCGTAACACTCGTAAAAAAATCGATGTAACCTTTTATTTCCTCTTCTGAATTGGCCACCATGGCGATCAGACACGGGACCCCCGTCTCTCGAGAAATATTCTCCAGTTCACGGATTCGCTCTTCGGCTGCTTTTCGATTAAACTTACCCCCTTTTCTATCCTCTAAAATTAAATCACCCTTTTGGAACATATTGCCGATCAGGAGTGGAGGATTTTCCCCCAGCTGCCCCCCCACCTTTACACCACCGATGTTACAAACCTTCTGCTTCGCCTGATATTTGAACATTTTTCTTAAACCCCCTTTCCTTATGCTCAGCAAAGCGCATAGCGTTAATAATGAAGTCTTTTGGTTAAGGTTATGGTAAAGATGCCGGTTTAGTTAATGAGATTAGGTTATGTAGTTTGTCTTTAACCCTTCACCCTAACCTTTAACTTTGAACCAAACAGGCCTCCTGCCCCTTACCCATACCAACAAACCAAGTTCGCCTTTCAATTCTTCTCCGGGAGAAGATGAGCGAGATTTGGAAACTTATCCTTCATATTGGGTATCCACATAGCCTGAACAAAGGTTTTTTCAAACTCGGGCTCCAAGGTTAGCTCGATGTAATCCACCCGCCGGGCATGATAATCAGCCTCTTTTCTCTTATCCACATCGAGGAGAGCCATGCGCGCACCATCGCCTGCGGCATTTCCTACCGAATAAACTTTGTCTGGGGGAACGTCAGGGAAAAGGCCCAGTAAAGCGGCTGACTGCCTGTCGATATAACTGCCGAAGGCACCAGCTAAAATCACTTTATCCAATTTGTCCACGCCCAAGGTCTTCATCAGGATTTTACTTCCAGCATACATAGCCCCTTTAGCCAGTTGGATCGCCCTGACATCACTCTGGCAGATGACAATATCCTGGCCAATGGATGTCTCCTTAGACCAGGCGATGACGAACTCCATCTGACCATCTGTATCACGAAGGCGAGGGGTCTTTACATCCTTCCTAAAACGCCCTGTTTTATCGATGATCCCTGCCAGGAAAAGTTGCGGGACAACATCAATGATCCCTGAGCCACAAATCCCCTTGGCCCGCACCTCCTCATGGGGCAGTTCTGTATTCCACTGGTCTCTATCAATCACCTTGAAACGGACCTCCTTGGTCTCTTTATCGATGGCAATCTTTTCAATCGCTCCGGGAGCAGCACGCATTCCGAATTTCATCTCAGCGCCTTCAAAGGCAGGGCCAGTGGCACAGGATGCCGAGATAAGCCTTCTTCGATTGCCCAGGATGAGCTCGCCATTGGTTCCGATATCAATGACTAATTCAATACTATCCTGATTATAAGGTTCCTCTGCGATCAGCACACCCACATTATCTGCACCGACAAAACCGGCCTCGATGGGAAGGACATGGACATAGGAACCGGGATTGATTCGGATACCCAAGTCGCGGCATTCAGCACCTTCCGCGACCTCTTTTTGAGCATAAACGCCACAATTGAGACAGCGTCTGGATTCCTGGGTAGCTATTTCCTGATCAAAACCTATTTCAACCTCATCGAAACTCATCCTTTTCTCGAGAGCAATGACAGGCATGCCCTTTCTGGGCTCTTTCTCCACCCCTTCCTTTGGCACTTCTTCTATTCGTTTGGGTGGCGTTGGTCTGGCAGTCTTCAAGTCCATTCCAGCAAGATAAAATTCAATGGAAGTGGCTGCCTCCTTGCCAGCTGCAATCGCCCGAACGGCGTTCGCCGGACCGGAGACCACATCCCCTCCAGCAAAGACGCCTTTCATATTCGTCTCGAAGGTCGTCTCGTCTATCTTTATTGTTTTAGATGGCATCCTCTCCACTTCAACAAAATCTCTATCGTCCGGTCTCTGACCGATCGCAACGATGATCGTATCAGCCATGATCGCAGGGGCCGAACCCTCTCCAAACTCTGGAGCAAATCTTCCCTCTTCATTGATGACACTTGTGCATTGGACTGTTTCCAGGCCAGCGACTTTACCCTTCTCAGTTAGAATCTTTTTGATCCCCAAGCAAGGATGGATAATGACTCCTTCTTCCGCCGCCTGTTCAATCTCCAAGTCCTGGGCCGGCATCCTGTCTTTACAAGTCAGGTCAGTCGATTCCAAACAGATCAGGTGAACCTCTTTGGCCCCAAGACGTCGAGAAAGCCTCGCCGCATCAATGGCCACGCTCCCGCCGCCGATGACCACTACTCTATTTCCTAATTTCACCTCTTCCCCTGAATTCACCTTCGACAAAAAATCGAGGGCATAGATCACGCCTTCGGCCTCCTCGCCGGGAACACCTATTTTCTGGCTTGTCCATGCACCCGTAGCTACATAGACTGCTTTATATCCCTGTTTGAAAAGATCTTCTACGTTTTTCACGGACGCATTCGTTTTTATCTCTGCCCCTAACTCTTCAATGTACCTGATCTCGTCATTCAGGACTTCCTTCGGCAGCCGGTACTCAGGGATGCCATAGCGCATCATGCCACCTGCTTTAGGAGCAGATTCAAAGACCGTCACCGGGTACCCACGCCTCACCAGTTCGTAGGCACAGGCAAGTCCGGAGGGCCCTGAGCCAATAATGGCAACTCTTTCCTCCCGTGTCTTTTCCACTGGGGTGGCCTTTTGCCGTCCCGCCTTCAGTTCAAGGTCAGCGACGAAGCGATGAAGGGAGCGAATAGAAAGAGGCTCTTCCACCTTTCCCCTTTCGCATTCAGACTCGCAGGGATGAGTGCAGATACGGCCAAGAACTCCCGCAAAAGGAAAGGAAAGCCTGACCACTTCAAGAGCCTCATTGAATTTCCCCTGGGCGATGAGGTACAAGAAGTCCTGACCATTGACTCCTGCAGGGCAGGACACCTGACAGGGTGGATAAGTCCCTTTGTCCCCTGTCTCCACCTCTGGGGGCATCTTGAGCCCCCAGTCACGGGCCTTGATATCGAGGGAGTGGTGTAGCGACGGCGGGAAGGGAGCGAGACCGATATGTTTCGGATCGACGTTCAGGAAGATATGGTGCATGCAGGTATTACCGACTAAGGTCATATCGACAATATCAGTGCGCTTAATCTTTGCCGTGGCAGCCACCTCTGCCACGATTCCGTTGAGACCATCTAAAATGGCCTTATTCAGGATCTCAAGGCCATTTGGATTGGTCATGGTGTAGCTGATGCGAGACATCACATCTTCACCGTAAACCACCTGGGGATTCATCATCGAAGCAGTGGTGACGACCGAGCCATCGGTGAGATCACAGAGATAACCCGCCACCGTCGAGGTACCCACATCAACTGCCAGACCATATGCCTTTTCCACAAACCCTGGTTCTATCTTGATGACCTCTTTGCCCTGCCAGACAGAAACAGTCACCTTCCAGTCTCCCTCGCGCACCGTGTTCTGTAAGTCCAGGAGAACCTCATAATCGATAGTTAGATTACTCAGGTTGAATTTTTTACTCATTTCAGCCTGAAGACGTTCCCAGTCACCAACGTTATCACTCAAGGTCGCCTTGGGTAACTCAACACAGTACTTTCTTACTGCCGGATTCACCCTCATGGGCCGGTTTGTGGCGGCTTTGCGAACGACTTGCTTCCCCATCCGGCTCTCTTCGGGGACGAAGATGACGACATTACCCTGGATGTGTGTTTGACAGGCGAGCCGGTAACCCTCCTGCTGCTGTCTTAGATTGAAGAATTTCTTCTCCGTCGGTCCCATTTGGGAAAGATTCTCTCTCGACGATTTAATCCCGTATTTCTCGAAGTTTCCCTCTTCCACCCTGACCTTGCATGTGCCACAGATGGCCTTCTCTCCGCAGACACCCTCCAGATCCACACCCAAGGCTACAGAAGCCTCCTTCAGGGTCTTCCCCTTTTGAATATATCCTCTGCACCCGGATGGCTGAAAAATGACCAAATATTTTTCGTCTCCGTTTTTACTCCCCGCCATAACTCATTTCCTCTCTACCGAATTTTTAATGCTGACTGGTTATATTCTCAAGCCTGTAGACTGGACGTGGAGGCAATTTATTTTTTCCCCTCCTCCTCCTTCAACATCTTAAGGAGATGAATCGCCTCATCCACTGCTGTGCCGGCAGTCCTGGCATAGCCATCCGCGCCGTATTTTTCTGCAACCTCCGGGGTGAGCGGAGCGCCCCCTAACATGATCCGAACCTTGGGATTCTTGGCCCTTAACTTCTTTATGACCTCCGGCATAGACAGCATGCTGGTCGTCATCAAAGCCGAGATGCCGACGACTTGAGACTCGGTCCTGATCATCTCTTCAACAAACTTATCGAGGGGGACGTCCTTCCCCAGGTCATAAACAGTCCAGCCTGCCACTTCAAACATCAACTTGACGAGGTTCTTTCCGATATCGTGCACATCGCCCTCAACGACTCCGAGAACGATCGAACCCTTCACCTCCGATTTCCTTCCTGAGGCATCAATCGCCGGTTTCAAGAGGCCAAGGCCAGCATAGAGCGCATCAGCACACATCAACAGTTCCGGAACAAAGTACTCCTTGCGATTATACTTTTCACCAGCCTCGATCATGCCATTGGCCAGCCCATTCATGGTCGCAATAAACGGGTCTACGCCTTCTGCTAAAGCGATCTTGGCCCACTTCACAGCGTCATCCTCTTCAAAATTGCATACGGCATTGTGCAGCTCTTTCAAGATTTCTTTTGTCCTTTCTTCCGTCGCCATAATTTATTCCTCCTTATCTTGAAAAAAATCATTAGTATGAAGGATGGGATAGGTTCTCCAAGGCAATGAAATATAACTCTCCCGTTCCAATTCTCCGAAAGACGACACCGTGCTTTTGAAGCCTTTCCGCCACTTCCGGGCCGAAGACTTGTTTTAAATCTTTCGACAATAGAACTTCATTGAGTGATCGATCAAGAGAGAGTGAAGTTTGGTAAGAACGGAGAGGAAGGTTTTCATCAAGGAGCATGGTGGGATCAAAGGGTTGAGTTCCACTGAGGTTGGCCAAATGGTTCCCAACTTCCAGAAGATCATCAACGATCTTTCTTCTCGCCCCAACTCCGTCTTTCTGTTTTAAACATTCCAAGATCGCTTGATGTGCCTTCGCCACTTTATGGTAAAATTCAGCCCTGGGGTCTAATTGAAACTTAATATCATTCAAGATATTGTCGATAAAGTCCATGACCAAGATGAGGATGGGGTTTTCGGTCATCCTGGCTAAGTAACGATGAAATCCGATTTCCCTGGAGACAACGGTTTGGGGAACAGCAGGATCCTCGACGACCATGCTTTCCAACTTAGCAATGTCCTCAGGTTGGATGCGCGAAGCGGCGATTTGTGCGACAGGTGGCTCGAGCAAATAGCGAATCATTGTAATGTCCTTGATGGAGACCGACTTGAAGTGAAGAAAGTTGATGATGCCAGAGATAGTCGTCTTCATGTCCACTTCTGCAATGAAAACACCGCCTGCTATCCCCTTTCTGATCTCGACCAACCCCATGCCTTCGAGCACCCTTAACGCCTCTCGTAAGGTGGCTTTACTCACACCAAACTCAGACATGAGTTCCTTTTCCGAGGCTACTTTATCCCCCGGTTTAAAACGACCTGATAGAATGGCATTTCGAATCTGTTCAATAATCTGATCGGATATCTTGTGGGTTCTACTGGCAGTTTGAAACAAAGGTATTTCCCGCTTGTGCTTTTATGAACTTGAGAAAGTGGGGTTATCTTACACAAAACTTATCAAAGATGTCAACAAAAATATCGTAAATATTATAATAGTTAATGTATATTTAAATATTTTTGTAAAATCAATGACTTATGCTAACTATCATTTTGATTTTAGATGGTCTTTGGGGAAATATCATTTCAACAGAAGATAGAGAAATTGTTCACCTATGCTTGCTTATTCATTCAGTTCATCAATGCTGAAGTACCACTCACACCATAAATCAAAGGTCAGGCGTTATTGGGCAAGGAGGGGTTCGTGAAAGGGCTCATTGACCGTCTCAGGAAGTACAAAGATGTACGGGACTTCCCAAGAGCCAGCGGTATGCTGCCAGACCGGCTCTTGAAAACATTTTCAAGGGGAGTATACCCAGTGACAGAGTTAAACGGGATCGAATGATCCGTGAGGCAGTAGAGCGATACGGATATACGCAGCGCGCCGTGGCTGATCATCTGGCCATGCACTTCACGTATGTGAGCAGAATTTTAAGCGGGCGATAATGGAACAGCAACATTATAGACCCTACTGATTACTATGCGATTTTAAAAAAGGTGTTATTTTTCTCCAAGAAATTTACCAATTGCCAAGAATAAAATTTTGAGCCCATATCTTTTTGAAATGTGATATTACAAGCCCTGAATTCTATCTATAAATAATTAATTTGTATCTACCTGTTTTTTAAAAAGAATATAAGAACCGGTCCCAAATACTTGCCTTGGACTGTGTTGGTTTAAAAATTCTATTGACTTTTTTGATTTGTGGTATTATTATTACCACGTGGTATCATTATTACCACAGCCTCAAGAAAAATAGCCAATAAGAAATAGAAGGGAGGGAAAATAAAATGTTTGGAGAATTCATAAAAGAGAGAAGGATTAATAAGAGCATAAGCTTGAGAGAATTCTGCAAACGGGTAGAAATTGATGCCAGTAATTGGAGCAAGGTTGAACGAGGCTTGCTTGCACCCCCCCAGGATGAAGAAAGATTAAGGAAAATAGCACGGGTGCTGGACATTAAATTTGGTTCTGCCTTGTGGAAAGAAATGAAGGACAAGGCGAATATTGATGCCGGGATCATTCCAAATGATATTCTATCAGATGAAAAGCTATTAAATTCCTTGCCGATGTTCTTCCGGACCATAAGGAGCGAAAAGCCTACTCCTGAAGAACTTGATAAATTAATCAATATGATCAGGAAGGAGTAGCCATTTGGATTACGGCGAGTTTAAGTGTAAATGGATTGAACCAGGAGCTCTTTGGAACATTGCTGACGAAACCCGGAATAATTACTGGCCCGAATCAAAGCTACCGGTTAACACAGAGGATATTGTCGAGTTCAGATTGAGGCTTGATATTGAGCCGGTTAAGAATCTTCTGTCAACCATCGATGTAGACGCCTATTTAAAAAGAGATTTGTCTGGGATTGTTATCGATTATGATTGTTATATGAACGATAAATTTGTAAACCAAAGGAAATCGTAGATAAACGTCCTTACCTAATGACCGATGCCTGATCCCGAATTTTTTTTCCTAGACTGGAAACCTATCCCTGTGAGTTTGAGAAACTTATAATTTTCTGGACGTCCCCGTGGACTTTGTCACTATCATACACGGCCTTTTGTCATTAACAATAAAAAGGTTGAAGGGTCCAGGATCCTGATTCCCTGAAAGGTTTTCAGATCTTTGAGATGATGATCTCCGGAAACAATAAAGTCTGCTTTCCCTTCGATAGCGGCAGACAGGTATTTGTTGTCCGCTGGATCATCTTTGATCTCGTGGATCTTTGTTGTGCCCGGGACAATAAAACTAACCCGGGTTGCTCTT
>Ga0315279_10000835_pt1 | contig 55745 bp, 59 predicted proteins | sample YL17G06_20_MG_FD_203694 | JGI IMG/M metagenome (GOLD analysis project Ga0315279, IMG submission 203694) | Sediment microbial communities from Yellowstone Lake, YNP, Wyoming, USA - YL17G06_20 | ecosystem: Environmental > Aquatic > Freshwater > Lake > Sediment | place: USA: Wyoming | collected... | reverse complement strand
TTCTAAGGATAATTTCTCCCCAAAAGGTTAAGTTTAGTTCAATAGCAATTATATTCATGATAGCTTCAGCAGGGTTTAAAGAATGGATGGCGAGTTTCTCTATATTTCTGGGAAAGAAAATAAATGCCTCTTCTCTTATAGCAGACGCATGGCATCATAGAAGTGACGCAATTGCATCATTGCTTGTTGGATTGGGGTTAATCTTTATGAGGTTTAACCTATACCTCATTGACGGAATTCTTGCGGTTTGTGTTGCAATTCTTATTGGATGGATTGCAGTTCGACTGATAATAACATCTTCAAATACCCTTATAGGAGAAGCGCCTGACTCCGAACTTATTAACAAAATTAGTCAAATTTCACTTTCCGTACCTGGTGTTATAAATATACACGATATATACGTTCATGATTACAATACAAATAAAATTATCTCGCTTCATGTTGAAGTAAACGATAATCTAACGGTAGATGAGGCTCACGATATTGCGACAGCTGTCGAAAACAGAGTAAAAGGAACTGCCCAAGCATACAATGTTACTGCTCATATTGACCCAAAAGAACGCAATAAAAAAGAAGAAAAATAAAAATGCTATAATATAAATTGAGCTTATTTTTGCAAGGAGGCAAATATGAAATGGGTTACAAGAGCACATGTGCATGTAGATAGAGTTGCCTGTCCATGGCTTATCAGTAGATTTATTGATTCTGATGCAGAATTTATATTTGTTGCACCGACACTTGTAAAGAAAGTTACAGAAGTTGAAAATGCAATACCTTTTGACGCCGAAGGTGTAGAACTTGGACATAAAGACGGGCACTGCAGTTTTGTTACAATCATTGAGAAATATAGCTTAAAAGACCCTGTCCTTCATAAAATTGCAGAAGTTATAAATGCAGCAGATACCGGCAATCTTGATAAGAATTCTTATGCACCTGGGCTTGAAGCAATTGCCTCCGGGTTTTCCCTTATGTTCCCCGATGACTATGAAAATCTTGAAAACCAATTTTTGGTTTATGATGCACTTTACGCATTTTTGAAATTGCAGTTGGCAAAAGAAACGGGTAAATAGTACAACATGGACTCTATGAAAAGAAACCCTTTAAAGGGTATAGCAAACTTTCTCGGCTTAAATAAGACAATCCTTACCATGCTTATTATGGTGATATTCCTCGGGCTTGGTGAAAAGATGGCAGAACGATTCCTTCCTCTGTATATAGTTGCTCTCGGCGGTTCAACAATATTTGTTGCATTTCTCAACGGAATGGATAATCTTTTAAGTGCGCTTTACTCATTCCCTGGCGGATACCTGAGCGATAGAATCGGATACAAAAAATCACTGCTTGTCTTCATAGTTATGGCAATAATAGGCTACCTTATTGTAATAATCTTCCCTGGATGGAAAGCAGTGCTCGTGGGTGCTGTATTCTTTATTTCCTGGACTGCAATTTCCCTTCCTGCAATTATGAGCCTTGTTTCAAAATCTGTAAAAAAGGAAAAACAGACAATGGGGGTTTCGCTTCACTCACTTGTAAGAAGAATCCCCATGGGACTTGGGCCAATTCTTGGAGGAGTTTTAATTGGAGTTTATGGAAAAGTTCTTGGAGTTAAAATTGGCCTTGCCTGCGCGTTTGTTCTCGGTCTAATCTCACTTTTCTTTATAAAACGCTACATGGCAGAAGACCCCGTAATTAAAGGCAAGGGTATGAGCTTCAAAGAATCTTTTTCGAGTATAAATCCTGACCTCAGGGTACTGCTTGTTTCCGACATACTAATAAGATTTGCAGAGCAAATACCATATGCATTCGTGGTACTCTGGGTAGTTGATAACCTCCACTTCAGCGCCTTTCAATTTGGTCTACTTACAGGAATTGAAATGGCAACAGCAATGGCTGTTTACATTCCCATAGCATACCTTGCGGATAAATACGGCAAAAAACCATTTGTAGTAATAACTTTCGGTTTTTTCACAATATTCCCCCTGTTCATCTACTACTCGAGAACTTTTGAAATGCTTATCTTTGCTTTTATCATAAGAGGGTTAAAGGAGTTTGGAGAGCCAACAAGAAAATCGTTGATCCTCGACTTTGCCCCGACCGATAAAAAGGCTTCAACATTCGGCACCTATTATCTAATCCGCGATGTTATTGTGTCAATGGCAGCATTCTCTGCAGGATTTTTGTGGAACATCAGCCCAAAGGCGAATTTTATGACTGCATTTGCTTTTGGCATTGTGGGGACACTATTCTTCCTGATATTTGGCAAAGAAAAGAGAAAAAATAAAGAGGAAATATCTACCTTATGAGAATGGATTAAGAGCATTAAAAAATTGACAAGAACATATAAAACCCTAAAATAAATTAACATGGATAACGAAAAGATTCAAAAATCATTCACGATAAACGACCTGCCAAAATCTGAAAGGCCAAGGGAAAGGCTTAAAAAATTTGGCGAAGAGGCGCTTTCAACACAAGAACTCCTTGCATTAATCCTGAGAACAGGAGTAAGGGGGGAATCAGTTATGGTTACTGCAACAAGGCTTTTAAGCACATTTGGAAATATCAAAGGAATTTCTGAAGCATCCCTCGAAGAACTTATGGAAGTTCCAGGCATAGGTTTAGCAAAGGCATCACAGATTAAAGCATCCTTCGAACTTGCGCGAAGAAAAGATGAACCTACAGACAAGAAAATCACAATAAAATCATCCAAAGATGTTGTAAAAGCCGTTAAATCTCAATTGAAAGACAAAAAGAAAGAACACTTTCTTGTTTTATCGCTTGATTCCAGGAATCACATTATTAACACGAGCGACATATCAATCGGTACTTTAAACGCAAGTCTTGTACATCCAAGGGAAGTTTTCAAAGAGGCAATCCAATCGCTCGCGGCTTCGGTAATCCTTGTCCATAACCACCCATCAGGTGAAGCAGAGCCATCAGAAGGAGATTTACAAATCACAAAAAGGCTTGTTGAGGCAGGCAAAATAATGAGCATAGAGGTGTTAGACCACATAATCATAGCAGGCAATGATTCATTCAGTTTCAAAAGTAAGGGGTTAATATGAAAGATGAAGTTAATGTATTCCAACCTAAATTCAAATATACCCATCGAACTGTTAACAATCTAACCAAAATAACTCAAGCAAGAGAAGTTATTCTCAATGCAAAAATCATTCCAAAGTGGGAAATTTCTCTGAGGCGCGAAGCTCTTATTCGTTCCGCACATTCTTCAACAGCCATTGAAGGTAACAAACTTACATTAGAAGAGGTTAGTCAATTAGCTTTGGGCAGAAAGATTATGGCTACTAGAAAAGAAAAACAAGAAGTCTTAAACTATCTCAATGTTTTGCAGAATATTAAAGATTACCAAAACGATGGCAAAATCACAGAAAAACTTCTGCTTAAACTCCATAAAGATATTACCAAAGAAACATTGGACATCAAGAGTGATGAAGAAAATTACAGAAAAGTGCAAGTTATCGTTGGAAACAAAGTCACCGGGGAAGTAGTTTTTACGCCACCAAAGACAGAAAAAGTACCACAACTGACAAAAGCATTATTAGAATGGATTAACCGGGAAATAGAATTACATCCAGTCTTAATTGCAGGTTTGTCACATTATGAATTTGTAAGAATTCACCCATTTGTGGATGGCAACGGCAGAACAGATCGAGCTTTAGCCACCCTGATTCTTTATATCAGGGATTTTGATATCAAGCGTTTCTTTACCCTGGATGATTATTATGATAGCGACCGAAAAGCATATTATGCTGCTTTAAAATCGGTTGACAAAAACACTTTAGATAGAACTACATGGATAGAATACTTTACTGACGGTGTTCTAATTTCAATCAACGGAGTAAAAAAGAAAATACTATCTCTTTCCATTAAAAAATCAGGCCCTCAAATAGCCCTCACCGAAAAACAGATGAAGATTATGGAAAAAATTGTAACAAATGGAAAGATAACCAGCAAAGAGATCCAGGAAATGTTTAAAATCTCTCGCCAGGCAGTTCATAAAGAACTCAAAAAAATGATAGAATTAGGTATTATAGAACCCAGAGGAGAGGGCAAGGCAGTGTATTATATCGCCAAAGCTGGTTGACGCAAAGGTTGACGCAAAGGTTGACGCAATATGAAAAAGAAGATGAGACTTATTGAGGGGGCAGAATAATGAGCATTTATATTCTCGACCATATAATTATAACAGACGATAATTCCTTTAGCTTCAAAGGTAAGGGGTTGATATGAAAGAAGATTTTTACGAAAAACCAAAAGAAGAGGTATTAACAGGAGAAAAATCTCCTTTAATTAAATTTGGTGAAGAAAAGGGATATATTTCTTTAAGCTCTGATGGTTCAAGAATTACCTACTCTGCACAAAGTTACACAGACGATTTCACTGATCCAGAAGAGCAGGTTAGAGCAGGGCTTTATATTGATCTAATCGATAAGTACACGTATAAACCAAGGAGTATTGGGGTAGAAAAAGTTAAAAAAATAGGCCATCCCGACAAGAAGTCGGACTTTAAAGCAGATGTTATTGTGTATGACAGTGATAATCGCCCATTTACATTCTTTGAGTTAAAATCCAAAGACGATTACGATAAATATTTTGAGAAATCAATCCGCACTCAATTGTTTAACCCTGCAGGATCTGTAGACAGCGGGAAAGGTTATCTCAAGTTTCTGATTTATTATACCAGGTGGTATGACGAAGAGGGAAAACTACAAGAAAAATATGAAACTATAGATTACACAAAATATAAAACTTTTGAAGACTGGGAAGTAGCAGGAAGACCAAATTTAAGATATATACCTAAGAACTATGGAATCAAAGATAAACCGCCTGCGTTTATCAAAGGCAAAGAGGACCAAGATTTAAGAATTGATGTTAAAAAAGATGAATTAGATAGGATTGCTAGGGAACTTCACAATATTTTGTGGGGCGGTGGTAAATATCAAAACGAATTGTTCTTCAACCTTATTGGGATGTTTCTAGCAAAAATTTATGACGAAAAGACAACTCCAGAAATGCAACCATATCAATTTCAAATTTTCTTTGAGGGTTTGGAACAAGAGGTGCCTGAGAAAACTTATAAGAGGTTAAATAAACTTTATAAAGGAGAAAAAGACCCTAAAAATGGAAAATATAGCGATTGTGCTTTAAAAAGTCAGCTTGGCTATAATGATGAAGATTTGGATAAGGTGAAAGATATAATTTTTGATGCCCCAAAAGTAAAATATGTAGTTGAAGTTTTACAAGCTCTTTCGTTTTTGCAGAATAAATATGATGTACTCGGAGATTTCTTTGAAAAAATAGTCAGAAAGGAACTAAAACAAACAAAAGGTCAATACCTCACCCACCAAAATATTGTTGATTTTATTCTTAATGCTCTTAAGCTTGATGAATTAACCTTAGATTTAATAAACAATGAAACGAGGTTGCCATATGTTATTGATCCAGCATGTGGATCTGGAACTTTCTTAATTCATTCAATGAAATTAATCGATAGGGTTAAAGAAAAAGCAGAGAAGGAAGGCAAAATTAAGAAAAATTATGCTACTGAAGAGTTCTTAGATAAAAATTTTCAGCGACTGAGAAAAAACGCTTGGGCAGATGAATACATTTATGGCATAGAAATTAATCCTGATCTTGCCATGGCTTCGAAAGTGAATATGGTAGGGCACGGCGATGGCTCGGCTCATATTGAACCCCAAGATGGACTTGTTGATTTTACAAATTACTACGACAAGTTAAAAATTAAAACAAAAAACAGCGTTTATAAATTTTCGGTTAACGAGCAATTTAATGTAGTTGTTTCGAATCCCCCTTTCAGTGTAACTGTAGATAGAGATACTGCAAAGCAGTTCCCAGAGCTTTATCTTCGCGGAGCAAAAATTGCTGAAACTATAAAAAATAATAAAGAACTTGAAGTAGATACAGAAAATCTATTTATTGAAAGATGGTATCAATTGTTAAATGAAGGTGGAAGAATGGGAGTAGTTCTGCCGGAAAGTGTTTTTGACACTACAAGCAACAGAGATATTCGTCTTTTTCTTTATAAATTTTTCTGGATAAAAGCAGTTGTTTCATTGCCACATTTGGCTTTTGCTCCATATACTCAAACAAAAACCAGTCTTTTATTTGCTCAGAAGAAAACCACGAAAGAAGTGGAAGAATGGAATAAACTTTGGACCAAACACAGTGATAAATATAAAGAATTGCCGGATGAGATTAAAAAGTTATTAAAATTAAACGAAGAACAGAACAAAGAAGAATTTGTCTCGCTTTTAATTAAACTATTGGGAGAAGAAAATTTTGAAACAGAGGATAAGAAATTGTCGTTTAATGAGCTTAAAGAAAAATACGAGGAAAGTATAAAGGAAGCCGATCTCGAATGGTGGGTGTTTAAAAATGTTTCAAGAGAACAAGATTATCCGATATTTATGGCTCATGCCGAAGAAATCGGATATAAGCGTGGGGTAGGCAAAGAAGATACAAAAAGACCAAACCAACTTTTTGCTTCTGAAGGAGAATATCCTGATAGAATAATTTATATTGATACAAAAGACCCAAAAACAATTTTGGACTATTTAAGGAAAAATGTGATATGGGAGTAAATTTTTTACAAACAAGATTGTTTGAATTTAGCCTTGATAAAGATTTACGTTTCGATCATAAATTTTACGATTTTGTATTAAGGAATAATTTTGAAATTATCCCAGGGGGCATTAACACAATTCGTCTGCGTTATATTTTGGTTCCAAATTATAAAAAGCTAGAGTATCAAGAAGATCAAGAATATAAAGGACTCCCAACCGCCGCAGAATATTACAATGAAAATGGAGATATTGTAAATACACAAGTTGTTACGAAAGATGAGCACCCAGGCAGACTTTGCTATCAAATAGAAAAAGGAGATATCCTTATATCAAGTTTGAAAGGAGCAAAGGCTCCGGTTTTATATATTGATTTTGAAAATACAAATGAATACGTAACAAGTAATGGTTTTTATATTTTTAAAGTAAAAAATTCTCAGTGGGACGAAAAATTTATACGGTATCTGTTGAGAACAAGGCTAATAAGAGACATATTAGACAATCATTTATCAAGTGGAATAGGCATATCGTCTTATAAAGAAAATGATTTATTGAGAATCAAAATTCCATTTATTCCTTTGAGAATTCAGGAAACAGCTTTAATAAAGGTTGAGCCATTACAAGAAAAGATTAATATTAATTACAAGGAAATCGAATCCCTGCAGGACATTATTGACGATGTTTTTGTGAAATATGGAATTAAAGGGGATAAATTTTGTGGCAAACAAGAAGAGCCTTTTCTTCTTAATTTTCAAAAAATAGGAGAAAATTTATTTTTGAGATTAGGAGCACAGTACTACACCTTTTTTGAAGTTCATCAAGGCTTACTTTTTGATGAAAATGGCAAATATAATCAAGTCCCATTAGGACAACTTATCAAAAAATATAAAGCGCAAGTTTTAAAAAAGGGCGTATTGAACCAAACCTATATTCTTTTAGACCTCGAACAATTGGAGGCAAAAACTGGAAGAATTCTTGATGAAACAAATGAAGTAGAAGAAATCGGTTCGGATAAAGTTGTTTTTTGCGATAGTGATATTGTTATTTCGAAATTACGACCATACCTTGCTTATGCCATTTTAAATGATAAAAGTAAAAATTATATTGGCACCACGGAATTAGTACCGTTTAAGTTAATTAATAAGAATATTAGTATTCATTATATTAAATACTGTTTGCTTTCAAACGAATATATTAAGAAATCCAAACTTCTAATGTATGGAAAAGAGCATCCCCGCATTGACATTAAAGACCTGCTCGGAATTAAAATGCCTATTCCATCTTTAGAAATTCAGCAAAAAATAGTTTCTGAAATTCAGCAGAGAGAAGAAATAAGTAATCAGTACAAAGAAGAAATCAAAAAACTAAGAGAAAAAATTGATAATTTAATTTATAAAAGTATAATGTAAAAATGGCAAAAATTACTTCAACAATTTGGAATATAGAGCCACACACAGAGGCAAAGCACGCAATTTTAAGAAGATATTTAGAGGCTTGGCTACCTATAATTACAAGATGGAATGGCCGAGTTCTTTATATTGATGGTTTTGCAGGCCCCGGCGAATATATAGACGGGAAAGACGGCTCGCCGATTATAGCCATAAAAGCCGTTTTAGAACATAAGGCAAATATTAGATCAGAAATTAGAATGCTGTTTATTGAGGAAGATAAAGAAAGATGTGAATATCTTAAACAAAAAGTGAATTCATTAAAAATTTCTTCGAATATAAAAATAGATTGCATTTGTGCGAAATTTGACGAGACGGTAACTGAAATTTTCAAATACATAGATGAACAAAAAACAAGGCTCGCACCTGCTTTTGTTTTTATTGATCCTTTCGGATTTACTGGAATGCCGTTTGCTTTGATAAAAAGGATTATGAGCAACGAAAAATGCGAAGTTTTAATAACCTTTATGTATGAGGAAATTAATCGGTTTATTAGCGACAATAAACTTTGGAATAGCTTAAATGAAACGTTCGGGACAGATAAATGGAAACAGGTAATTGATGAAAAAAAACCAAAGAAAAGAACCGAGTTATTACACGCTATTTATAAGGAACAATTAGAGCGAGAAGCTGGCATAAAATTTATTCGTTCATTTAAGATGATAAATAAACTCAATAAAACTGATTATTTCTTATTTTTTTGCACCAATAACATTACTGGTTTAAAGAAAATGAAAGAAGTGATGTGGAAAGTTGATAAAAGCGGTTTGTTCCAGTTTTCAGACGCAACTTATAATCTTAGTCAGCCAGTATTATTTGAAATAGAACCTGATTATAGTCAGCTCAAGAAAATTTTATTAAAAGAATTTAAAAATAAGTCAGTTAGTATCACTGAAATTGAAAATTTTATACTTACACAAACCCCTTTTAGGGAAACACATTACAAAAAACAAATTCTTGGACCAATGGAAAAATCTCAACCTCCGGAGATTAAAGTAAAATGTGAAGGAAAAAGGAAGAAGGGAACTTTTCCTCTGCGTTGTATCGTAGAATTTTTATAATTACTCATAAAAAATGGTATAATTGAATGAAGGTATATTATGAAAATTAAACACTCTAAGAAAATTTATCAAATAGAAAGAAAAAGTCTCTTATATAAAAGTGGCGTTGAATATGCTGATTTTTGTATAAATCACGTAGAAGGATGTGCTCACGGTTGCAGGTTTCCTTGCTATGCTATGATGCTTGCTAAGAGATATGGTAAAATTAAAGATTACGAAGAATGGCTACAGCCAAAAATTGTAGGAAATGCTTTGGAATTATTAGATAAAGAAATTCCAAGATATAAACATAAGATCAAATTCGTTAATTTATGTTTTTCCACAGATCCCTTTATGTATAAATATCCAGAAGTAGAAGATTTAACTTTGAAAATAATCGAAAGGTTAAATAAAGATAATATCCGTTGCATTATTTTAACGAAAGGAATTTATCCAAAAGTTTTAATTGATACTAAAAAATATGGCAATGATAATGAATATGGAATTACTATTGTTTCTTTAGATGAGAAGTTTAAAAAAAGATTTGAGCCTTATTCTGCTCCGTACAAAGATCGAATTAAATCATTGAAATATTTACACGATAAAGGTTTAAAAACTTGGATTAGCATGGAGCCTTATCCTACTCCTAATTTAGTTAAACAGGATTTGCAAAAAATTCTAAAAGGAATTTCTTTTGTAGATAAAATTATTTTTGGAAAGTTAAATTATAATGTGAAATCAAGAGAATTTGACAATAATGTAGATTTTTACAATAATTGCGCCGAGACAGTTATTGATTTTTGCATAAATAACAATATTGAATACCACATCAAATACGGAACACAAAAAATAGATAACAAAAAAACTGATAGGATCTTTGTTAAAAGTTTTGCTTGAGATTAAAATTTGGAGAATTTTTAAACAACAAAAAAATGCCCACAGGGTATCCAAAAACCCGAATTTTAAAACCCTCTTTTTAAGCCACTTTCCTAGAAAGTTGACCTAAAAATAATAGCTTAGAAACCCACATTGTACCGTAGAGTGCTGATAAATACTATCCTTAATGCCTCTAATCTAATGCGTTTTGAGGGGCAAAAAATGGATTGGAGGATATAAACTACCACCTCACCCTAAAGTTTTGAAATTTACCCCATATCCGTAGATTTAAGGAGAAATGCTGATTAATACTGGATTTGTAGGCTATAATTGCTGAAAAAAGTGCGATTAGAAAAAAGTAAAAAAGGGATATAAAAACTTAGCTTCCTGGAAAATGAAAAGTAGGAAAAGAGGAGATTCCCATAAAGGAGTGCGCAATGACAGGAAAGAGGAAAGGAGTGCAGGAGAATAAAAAAGTAAACAGAGGGGATTCGCACAGTTGCGGAGGGTCTCCGTATCAAAAGAATCTAAAGCTGAAACTGCTACAAAGGAATTGCGCAATGACAGAAAAAGGAATGCCTCTCAATGACAAAAAAGAAGTAAAATTAATATTATTTACACCTCTGCAAAGTATGGATTACTAAAATCAAACAGAGTTGCTTCTTCTTCATGTTTGGAACGGCCATATTTAACCTTTTTGCCTGATACAAGGATATACTTATGAGCTCTCTTCAACACTACTCTCATATTTTTTAATTTCTCTTCATTTAAAGATGACTGCCTTCTTGTTTCAATGATCCGCCTGGCAGACTTTACACCGATACCCGGAATCCTAACCAGTTCATCATAAGACGCCTTGTTCAATTCCAGGGGGAAAAGTTCAGGATGCTGCTCTGCCCAGATTTCCTTGGGGTCTTTTTCAAGAGAGAGATTTCCGTTGTCAAAAGGCAGTTCTGTGAACTTGAAGCCGTAGAGTCGCATCAGAAAATCTGCCTGATATAACCTGTGCTCCCTCATCAGAGGGCATGCAGTTTTATTCTCAAATGGAGTATAGGTAACCGGAGAGAAGCCGGAAAAATAAGCTCTTCTTAGTTTGAATTCGTCATAAAGCATGACTGTCCTTTTCAACAAATCAAAGTCTGTTTCTTCAAGCACACCTGAAATAAATTGTGTCGTAAAACCACTCTTGACTTTGAGCCCCTTATCATCAAAATTCTTGATTGAGTTAATTGCTCTGAATATTTCCTCCTTAAATCTCTTCTCGGGTGCTATTCTTTTTAAAAGGTTTTCCTCTGGCGATTCGAGGTTTATAGAAACACGGTCGGCAATTTTAATGGCTTCTTCTATTTGAGCATCCTCTACGCCAGGCAGAATTTTAAGATGAACATACCCTTTGAACTTATAAGTATTTCTTAAAATCAGAATCGTCTTTATCATTTCATCCATTGTCCTTACAGGACTTTCATAAATTCCAGAACTCAAAAATATGCCTGATACGTACCTTTTCCCGTAGAAATTCATAAAGATTCTTGCAAGTTCTTCTGATTTGAAAGAAGTTCTCACGGTGTTCCGTGACTTTCTGTTTACACAATAGAGGCAATTCCTCTCGCATTTATTAGTCTGCAAAACTTTAAAAAGGGAGACACATTTTCCGCTGGATGTAACAGTTGTATATATATTGGAGAGAAAGTCCGATTCTCTTATATTTTTGTAAGAATCCTTATTTCTAACACCAAAATCAAGCGCATATTCTGCTTCAGCTTCTCTGAAGATACCAGGGCTGAAAGAAGTTTTTGCACTCTTATCGTATTTTGCTGATTCCCCCAGCACAGAAATTTTAAACTCAGTGCTTTCCTGTTTTATTAAATCCATCTATCTCTCCAATTAAATTCTACTTTAAATTTTCAGGAATACTCCTTTTCCTTCTCTTCTCCTCTGTAAACTCTTAAAATGCCTGCGGCAATGGCTTCCATTTCGTGCTCACCAGGAAAAACAAAAACAGGAGCCATAAATGATATATATTCCTTTATGTTATTTACAAGCCGTTCAGAATAGGCAAGTCCTCCAGTTAGGACGATGCCATCGACCTGACCTTTCAAAACAATAACCTGTTTGCCTATCTCTTTTGAAATCTGATAAATCATTGCCCCATAAATAAGTTTTGCACATTCATCGCCTTTGCTCACTCTGTTCTCGACTTCGATAAGTGAATTCGTGCCAAGGTGTGACACAAGGCCACCTTTTCCTGTAAGCATTTTCTGAATCTCTTCTTTTGTGTATTTACCTGAGAAACAGAGGTTCAGGAGAGCTATATTTGGCAAATCACCAGCTCTTTCTGGAGAAAAAGGACCATCGCCATTAAGAGCATTGTTTTCATCAATCATCCGTCCTTTCCTGTGGGCAGCAACAGAAATACCGCCTCCAAGATGAGCAACTACAAAATTGCACTCACTATATTTTTTACCAAGCGTTTTTGCTGCTTCTCTTGCTGCTGCTTTCTGATTAAGAGGGTGATCCCGCGCCTCCCTTTCGATTCCCTTAAGACCTGTAACCTTTGCAATAGGTTCCATCTCATCAACAATAACAGGGTCAACGATGTAAGCGGGGACTTTTGTAATTTTTACGATTTCATAAGCAAGTGGTGCACCAAGGTTCGAGGCGTGAGCCCCGTATCGTAAACTCAAAAGATCATCCACCAACTTTTCGTTAACTCTATATACCCCTGATTCAAGCGGGTGGCTGTTGCCGCCTCTTGCTCCAACTACATCAAAATCACTAACTTTGAAACCTGATTCTTCAAGCGTTTTGAATAGCGCCTCTTTCCTGAAATCAAGCTGGTCAGAAATCTTTTTGAAAACTGCAAGTTCCTCCACGGGGTGATCAATTTTCTTTGAAAAGATTTCTTTCTCATCTTCAAATATTGAAATCTTAGTCGAGGTTGAACCAGGGTTAATGACAAGAATCCTCATAACACTTCCAAAATCATTTTGACACAGCTATTGCAAAAACTATCGAGAAAAATTTTGTTTCAATTGAATCTCCTCTTGAAGCTAATACACAGGGAGCATCGAGTCCTATAAGAATACCCCCGCTTATTGTATTACAAAGATGCGTAAAAGCTTTTCCTACAGCATTGCCAGTCTCAATATCAGGGAAAATAATAATATCGGCATCGCCAGCAACAAGGGAATCAACATGTTTAATCTTGGCTGCTTCCTTTGAAACTGCAAGGTCCATTGCAAGAGGTCCATCTACAATACAGTTCTTAATCTGCCCACGTCTGTACATCTGTGCAATTGCCGCAGCATCAATTGTCGCTTGCATCTTAGGGCTTACCGTTTCTACGGCAGTAATGATAGCAACCTTGGGGTTCTCAATACCAAGTTTGTTTGCAAGGTCAACGCAGTAATTTATCTGTTGGACTTTGTTTTCAAGGGAAGGTTTTAATATTACTCCTCCATCAGAAGCCATAAGAAGTTTATGATAAAGCGGAATGTCCATAAGCAACGCATGCGAAAGAAGCTTACCCTCGGGCAGCAAACCCCACTCCTTGTTAAGAATGCCTCTGAGGTAATTTGCAGAACTGCAAGAACCCTTCATTAACACATTTGCTCTGCCCTCTCTTACTGCCTTTACTGATTTTTCAATTGCTTCAAGCTCGTCAGAAACCCAGATCGTGTCAAACATTGAAAGGTCGATGTCGTGTCTCTTTGCCTCGGCTTGCAGCACACTTTTGCGAGCAAAAATAACCGCAGAGAACAAATCCTCTGAGATACCCTTTGCAAGTGCCTCAAGAGTATGCGCATCCTCTCCGAGAGCCACTGAAACTTTCTTTCCTTTGCCTTTTATAAGAGTATAAAGGTCTTCAAGATGTTTTATAGCCATTATCTCCTCCTTGCCAAGATTATTTTAACTAAAATTTTATAAAAAAGAAATTTTGATTTTAAGACACATTCTGATATCATTAATTGGAAGGAAAGGAGATGGTACAATGAAAAATATTGTAATTAAAACTGAAGTTCCAGGACCAAAGAGCAGAGAAATTGCACAGAAAAGAGAAAAGTATGTCGCATCTACTCTAGACTCCCTTGCCCCTTTTTACATCGCAAAAGGTGAAGGAGCCGTCATAGAAGACGTTGATGGCAACAAGTTCCTGGATTTTACAGGCGGATGGGGATGTCTTGTGGTTGGTTACTCACCAAAAAAGGTTGTAGACGCAGTGAAAAAACAGGCAGAAAATTATATTCACACTGATTTTACCGCAACTCCGTATGAACCTTATGCAGAACTTGCAAAAATGATCGTTGAAAAAACACCAGGCAACTTTGAAAAGCAGGTCATTTTCTTAAATAGCGGTGCAGAGGCTGTAGAAAATGCAGTGAAAATTGCAAGAGGTGCAACAAGAAGAAAAGGAGTAATTGTTTTTGATAAGGCATTTCATGGAAGAACGTTGCTTACAATGACAATGACTCACAGGGCAATGCCCTACAAATATAATTTTGGCACTGCTTCTGACATATACAGGTTACCCTCTCCAAACCCTCACAGGAATAAATATACGCCACATGATTTTGAAAGACTGCTTCTTGACATAGCATATCCTGAAGATGTTGCAGCAGTTGTAATTGAGCCAGTACAGGGTGAAGGCGGGTTTAATGTTCCCCCTCAGGAGTTCATTGAAGAGATAAGAAGAGTGACCGAGAAATATGGAATACTCTTTGTTGCTGATGAAGTACAAAGTGGATATGGAAGAACTGGAAAGTTCTTTGCCATCGAGAACTGGGGCGTTGCACCAGACCTTATAACTCTGGGCAAATCAATTGCTGCAGGTTTCCCACTTTCTGCTGTTGTTGGAAACAAGAAGTATTTCGATGCACTACCTAAGGGCTCTATCGGCAGCACGTTCGGTGGAAATCCTGTAGCATGCGCTGCAGCAATTGAAGTTATAAAAATGATCGATGAGCAAAAACTGCTTGACAGGGCAATCCAGCTGGGGAAAATCATAAGAAAGCGTTTTGACGAGATGCAGAAAAAATATTCAGTGATAAAAGAAATTAGAGGCATTGGCGCAATGTGTGCAATTGAGTTTATTAAAGACAGAGAAAAGTGGGAGCCAGACCCTGATACCTGCGGAAAAACCATTCAGGAATCACTTAAAAATGGTTTATTGCTTGCAGGCGCAGGATTGCACAAAAATATAATAAGACTGCTTGTTCCGCTTGTAATTACAGAAGAACAGCTCAATGAAGGACTGGATGTGCTTGATAGAGCAATTGAAACAGTTACAAAAGGATAAAGCTTAATTTAAAGAATTTTATTTGGAGGGCGCCTTCTCGGTGCCCTTTTTTGGATTGTAAAAAGTAAAATATCCCCCTTTGTGTATCAAACACCATTATTTTTTGTTGTGCCTTTTTTGGTTCGTAAGAACTTAATTTCCAGTTTTAAAAATATTTCGTAAAATGACTGTAAGATAAAGTTTTTAGATAATGTACGATGAAAACATTTGAGGTAATGAAAAACCTCATGAATGGGACTTTTAACAAGGGATAAAAGGTGAAAAAATATAGTTTTAAATGGAATGTATGCGAAAAAGTACAGAATAAAAATACTAAAAATCTGTCCATAAAAGAGGGGAAAGGTTGATGGGTACTTACTATCCTGAGTCAAAGGTTGAAATCAGCGGATTTGTTGCAAAATATTATGATACAATAATGAATGTGATTACCTTAGGTAAGTATTCCTCTCTAATACAAAAAGCTATTCAGTTAATGCAAATTAACCCAAATGATAAAATTCTTGATTTAGGCGCAGGTACGGGTAGGAACGCATGTTTGATGATGAAATACCTTTCAGAGCAGGGAGAACTAATAGGACTTGATATATCTCAAGAGATGATTGATCAATTTAAAAAGAATTGCGCTCAATTTCCCAATGCAAATATTATCAATAAAAGAATAGACCAGGATTTAGATTATAAAGAGCATTTTGACAAAGTTTTTATTTCTTTTGTTTTACATGGTTTTCCTCAAAATGTTAGGGAAGTAATTGTCAGGAATGCGTTCAAGGCGTTGAAAAATGGCAGCAGTTTTTTTATTCTTGATTACAATGAATTCTCAATGAGAAAAATGCCTTTTTATTTAAGAATTCCTTTTAAACGCATTGAGTGCAAATATGCATTTGACTTTATTGAAATGGATTGCAAAAAAATGCTATCCCTGGCAGGGTTCAAAAATTTTGAGGAACATCTTTTCCTCAGCGGTTATGTAAGGTTGCTCAGTGGCATGAAAGTATCGGCATAAATAAAAACTTATTCCAGAATAAATATTCGGAATTATATAGAAATTTTATATAAAATCATAATAGCGTGGGGAAGTGAAAAATGAAACCTATTGATTTTGATGATTTGTACTGGGATGGTCAGCATTACGACCTTCAGAATCGAGATTATGTAAATGACATTCCATTTTACTTGCGCAAAGCCAGACAATATAGCGAACCTATTCTTGAATTAGCGTGCGGGACAGGAAGGATCACTATTCCTATAGCTGAACAAGGAATAGATATTACTGGATTAGATATTTCAGAACCCATGATTTCTTATGCAAAGAAAAAAGCAAAGGAGAAAAATGTTACCGTTGGATGGGTCAAGGCTGATTGCCGTAATTTCAAACTGGATAGAAAGTTTAATCTCATTTTCTTCCCGTTCAATTCGATAGCACATCTTCATGACCTTGAAAGTATCAAATCGTGTTTCTCCTGTGTAAAAATGCATTTAAAAGACGAAGGCAGGTTTATCATCGACATATTCAATCCCCGCCTTGATATTTTAATAAGAGACTCATCTATGCGTTATCCAGTGGCTGAATATCCTGACCCCAATGGAAAGGGAACTGTTGTTATTACCGAGAATAACCTTTATGATACCTCTACCCAGATAAACAGGATTAAATGGTACTACAAAATCGGAAGTGAACCAGAAGTAGTGAAGGAATTAAATATGAGAATATTTTATCCTCAAGAAATTGATGTTCTTCTCCATTATAACGGGTTTAAGATTGAGGATAAATTCGGAGATTATGATGAAACGCCTTTCACATCAACTTCACCAAAACAAGTTATAGTTTGCTATGTGAATAAATAGATGAAACTTTCCTTGCCAAGGGGGGCGACATTTTGAAGGTAAACTTTAAAAAAGAAAAACAATGGTGGAACGCCAAAGCCACAAAAGAAGAGCAAGACCTGGCAGACGAAGCTATAAATAGAGCTCTCCGTTGGCGTGAGATTGAAAGACACTTAGAGGGAATTAAGACTATTCTAGACATCGGAGCAGGAATAGGCGTCTATTCGATCCCTCTTGCTCAACGTAGATTTTCAGTTACTCACATAGATTTTTCTCCTTCCATGCTAAAAATAGCTCGTCAAAAGAGTAAGAGTCTAAATTTGAAGAATATTCATTTTGTAGAAGGGAATGCAGTAGATTTGTCACAGTTTCCAGACCATTCTTTCGACCTTGTTTTGAACATGGATGGTGCAATTTCATTCTGTGGTTCTGAGGCAGAACAAGCTATTTTTGAGAGTTGTCGAGTAACTAAAAAGAAATTAATTATAACGGTTTCCAACAAGATCTTGATGTTTCCTGTTTGGTTGGCTTCAAGTCTGGAAGCAGTAAAGCATTTTACCCCGGCTGATTATGAGATGTTAGAACGTGGAGAATGGCACCAAGAGCAGTTTCCTGAGAACGCTATGATGACTAAGGGGCTAACTCAAAACTATTTCGGAGCATTTAAAGCTTTTCTACCAGACGAACTCGAGAAAATATTAAAACAAGCAGGTATGAGAATTTTAAGGATTGGCGGTCTTGGCTCACTGGCAAACCTGTGTGGAAAGGAAACAGTCGAACAAGTACTAAGAAACAAAGTTTTGTTTGAGGAATTCTTGGACCTTTGTGAACGTTTCGATAAAGAAATATTACGGGATGGGCCCGGGACGCGGCAAAGGGCAGGATTAATCGCTATAGCAGAGCCAGCAGAAAAGAGTTAATTAAAAAGCATATGATAAAGCAGTTACAATCTCACTTTACGCCTACCCAAATCCAACTTTACCGAACTTTAAATACTCTTAGAATGTTAGAGGAATATAAAAAGAGGTGAAATAAAATGAAAATTGATGTTGAATATTTGCAGTTTATGTGGCCTATGAGACACTTTCTAATTAGCTGTGGAGATATAAACGACAAGTCAAACATTATTGCAGCTAGTTTTTGCATGCCTGTTTCAAAGGAGCCTCCGCTTATAGCATGCGCTATTGGAAAGAAGGCTTACTCATCAAAGTTAATAGAAAGCACCAAGGAATTCATTGTAAATGTCCCCACAAAAGAACTAAAAGCAAAGATATATTACTGCGGTTACCATTCAGGACACGAGGTAGATAAATTTAAAGAAACAGAATTAACACCAAAACCTGCACGGAAAGTAAAGGCTCCTATTATCGAAGAATGCGTGGCTCATATGGAATGCAAAGTTATTCAGAAAATAGAAACAGGGGATAAATATCTTTTCATAGGAGAAGTGGTGGAGGCGTACGCAGACGAAAAGGTTGTAAAAGGAGAAAAGAAGATTGAATATGTTGTAGGCGATTTTCCATTTAAAGTTTATGCTATAAGGTTTAAAGGGTTGTAAATTTCAGGATTATTTCAGAGTCTCGTCTTTCAATGACTTCATTCTGAAACAAGTGCTTGAATGCAGCAAGGAAGGGAGTGTGCAGAATGATGAAAAAACAGGGGACTCCTACGGACAAAAATCACCCTCTGAGTGACGGTGATGGATGTTTGGGCCCATCTCAACTGCAAAATAAAGTAAAGGGACACATCCCTTTAAATCCTAGAGAAAAAAAGATCCCCCTCAATACTAGCCCTTTAAAGATAAAAGAAAAGAGAAAAGGAGGGGGATTGCCACAGGCAAGAGACGCCCGTTTGCCTTTGGCAAGGAAGGAGTGCGCAATGACTAATTAGAAGCGCGCCCTTGCAATGACGACTTTAATGAGGCAATTCGGAAATATTAGCAAACAGCCTTTTTTCTGTATAATAATCTCGTGAAAAAATTAATAAAGATAGCAATTATCTCCGCAATAATAATTATAGTGCCAGTTACGGTAAAGGCTTTAACTCTTCAAATCCCTAAGGAGAGCTCACAGATCAAGATATGGTTTTACCTTTTTATTGTGACTTTCTTTCCTGCAGTCGAGCTGAGAGGTGCAATACCACTTGCAGTACTTTTATACAAAGAGCCTGTTCTCTTTTCATTTGTAGTAATAACAGCTGCAAATATTCTTATTACCCCTCTTGTTTTTCTTTTCTGGAATTTTATTTTATTACTTGCAAGAAAAATAAAACCTTTCGGAATATTTTTCAATAAATACATAGTAGGGCTTCAAAAAAGGGCAAAACCTCTTGTAGATAAATATGGTTTCTGGGGACTTCTTATATTTGTTGCAATACCATTACCGGGGACAGGCGCCTATTCAGGAGCTTTGATTGCTGAGATATTCGGAATGAATAAATGGAAAGCATTTTTTGCTGTCTCTTTGGGAATAATTAGTGCTTCAATCATAGTGACGCTTGCGGTAACGGGGATCATACCTTTAAAGATAAAATAAATAAACAAGGAGGAACAATGAGAGCAATTATTGTTCACGGTGGCGCAGGAGATGCAAAGAAAGCAGAAGAAATTCCTGTGCGTATTGAGGTTGTAAAAGAGTCTGCAACAGAGGGATACTCACTTCTTAAAAATGGTAGCAGTGCAATTGATGCAGTTGTCCATGCAGTGAAAATTTTGGAGGATCATCCTCTTTTTGACGCAGGAAGAGGCTCTTATCTTAATGAGGAAGGTGAAGTTGAGATGGATGCAGGTATTATGGAAGGAGATACTCTCTTCATTGGCGCCGTTGCCGGGATAAAAAGAGTAAAAAATCCTGTTGAACTTGCAAGGCTCGTTATGGAAAAATCTCCTCATAATTTCCTAATTGGTGAAGGAGCTGAGGAATTCGGGAAAAAATATGGAATTGAGTTCGCACCATTCGACTATTTTCTTACTGAAAGACTCATCCAAATATGGAAGGGGCAATACGGAGATACCGTTGGTGCTGTTGCACTTGATGACACAGGACATATTGCTGTGGCTGTTTCAACAGGTGGAACTCAAAACAAACACAGGGGTCGCGTTGGTGATTCTCCACTTGTTGGTTCAGGTTTCTACGCAAATGATATCTATGGTGCAGTGTCAACAGGTATAGGTGAAGATATAATGAAGGTTGTAATGAGTTTCAGGATTATGCTTTATTACCCTTCAATAAGTCTTGACGAGTCAGTAAAGAAAGTAATTGAAGATCTTGCAAAGGCCAATGGAAAAGCCGGTATTATCGCACTTGATAGAAATGGGAATATTTCTTTCGGGTACAACACAAAGGGAATATTCAGAGCTTTTATTAAAGATGGAATGACTGAGGCTGAAGGAGGATATTAATTTTAGGTATTTTTCTAGGTTTAATTAGTTTATTTTCTTAAGGAAATAAAACCATTTCTTATCTCTATCAAAAAATTATTATTTATTGATAATATTAATAAAATATTGATAGATATATATAACACCCACCTCGATGGGATTTATACCCCTTGGAATTAAAAAATAATTTTTAAATAGGTTTATAAGCCTCAGGGCTCTTCAAAATGATGTTTGACCACTTTACTTTCCTCAATGTAAATTACATATTCTGCAATGTTTGTTGCCTGGTCTGCAATTCTTTCCATGTTTTCTGAAACTCTCATAATAAGTACAGCTCTATTTATGGTAGCGGGATCACTTAACATAAACGTAATCAGTTCTCGAATAATCTGGTCATTAAGAGCATCAACGATATCATCCCTTTTAAGAATATCTTTGCTGAGTTCTATATCATGGGAAATAAAAGCTGTAATTGCATCATCAAGCATCTTTGCGGAAATGTCTGCCATTCTTGGAAGATCTATATAAGGCTTCACATCTGGCTGAGGTATTAGTTGAAGGCCAAACTCTGCGATATTTACCGAAAGATCCCCCACACGCTCAAGATCTTTTACCATCTTCATAATCATTGAAACAACTCGCAAATCTTTTGCCTCTGGATGGTATAAAGCAAGGGTTTCAATCGTCTGTTCATCTATTTCAATCTCAAGGCTGTTTACCTGAGGCTCAAGCTCATCAATTACTTTTTTTGCATGTGCTAATTTTTTTTCTGCGAGAGCTTTTACAGACAACTTCACCATCTCCTCGGCAATGTTCGCCATTTTTATAAGCTTTTCCTTAATGCTCACTATCTTATCTTCTAACATAACCACCTCCACTTATCCGTAGAAAGGACAGTCTTATTTTTTGCTTAACAGATTTATAACCTTCATTTTTTTGCTCTGAAATAAACAAAGCACTGCTCATTAGCTGAACCTCCCGCTTATATACTCTTCTGTCTTTTTGTCCTTGGGTATCGTAAAGATCTTTTCCGTCTTGTTAAATTCTACAAGCTCTCCTAAGTAAAGGAACGCGGTATACTCTGATACTCTTGCCGCTTGTTGAATATTATGTGTAACTATAACGATAGTATAATTTTTTCGAAGTTCTGCGATAAGTCTTTCAAGATAGGTTGTTGCGATGGGATCAAGGGCGGAGGCAGGCTCATCCATAAGTATAACCTCTGGTCTTATGGCAATGGCTCGTGCAATGCAAAGCCTCTGCTGTTCACCACCTGAAAGCGCAAAGGCACTCTCAAAAAGTTTATCTTTTACATAATCCCATAAATTAGCGTCTCTCAATGATTTTTCAACAATTTCGTCAATTCTATTTCGATCTTTAATACCATGTATCTTAAGACCGTATGCGATATTTTCGTATATTGATTTTGGGAATGGATTTGGTTTTTGAAAAACCATGCCAACCCTACGCCTCAAGTCAAAAACATTTACATCAGGATCATATATATTTTTATCATCTATTATTATCTCTCCTTCGATGTTTGCACCTGAGATAAGATCATTCATTCTGTTTATACTTCTTAAAAATGTAGATTTTCCGCATCCAGAAGGCCCTATTACTGCAGTTACAGTATTTTCAGAAATATCAAGGTTAATTCCTTTTATAACAAAATTTTTACCAAGCCATACTTTTAAATCTTTGACCTCTATCTTTACCATGATTTTCTTCTCCTAACCCTTAATCTTATTATAATCCCTACAGTGCTAAAAAGAAGCACTATAATAAGTAGTACAACGCTAGCCCCGTAGGCAATTGGAACCTGCTTATCAGGAAATGTGCCTTCGGTAATAAGCCCATAAATAATGTAAGGTAGTGCCATCACTTTATCAAAAATAGTCTTTGGTAATCCTCTTGTATAAAAAGTTGCAGCGGTAAATAGAATTGGTGCAGCTTCACCTGCAGCCCTTCCTATGCTTATAATTACACCCGTCAAAATTCCAGATATTGCAGTTTTTAAAGATATATGATAAACAGTCTGCCATTTAGTCGCGCCTACTCCATAGGAAGCTTCCCTGAAGGTATCGGGCACACTCTTAATTGCTTCAATGGTTGCCTGGATTATTGTTGGGAGAACAAGAATTCCAAGGGTAAGAGATCCTGAAATAATAGAAACACCGAGATGCATTCTCTTAACAAATATTGCAAGTCCGAAAAGCCCAAAAACAATTGAAGGAACACCTGCAAGCACATTAATCGACACTCTGAGTAAATTCTTGAACCTGTTTTCTTTCGCATATTCCGCAAGATAAATACCTGCAAGAATACCCACAGGCACTGCGAAAATCATAGTACCGATAATAAGATAAACAGTGCCAACTATAGATGGAAAAATGCCACCCTCAGTGAACCCATTCCTCGGAATATCAGTAAGAAATTGCCAGTTTATTACCCTGAAGCCTTTATAGAATATATACCCAATAAGAGTTAGAAGAAATACGACTGACGAAAAAGATATAATTCTGATTATTGTAAAAGCAATTTTTTCTTTTTTTATCTTGTCCAATTCAACCTCTCTTGAAACTGAATTTATTCCTGAAATATTCTGCAAGCAAGTTAAAAATTATTACAAATAAAAGCAAAAGTAAGGCGAGTGAAAACAAAGCCATATAGTGCTGACTACCAACAGGGGATTCAGCCATTTCTGCAGCAATTGTTGCAGTTAAAGGCCTCATAGGTGAAAAAATTGAGCTGGGTATTCCAATTGCTCCACCTGCAACCATAAGTACTGCCATTGTTTCACCAATTGCCCTCCCAAAACCAAGGGAAACAGCTGTGAAAATTCCAGGCAAAGCAGCAGGGAGAACTGTATAAAATATCGTCTCAAACTTTGAAGCACCCAATCCAAAAGAAGCAAGTTCAATATCTACAGGCACGGAAGAAATTGCATCCTCTGCAAGACTTGCAATTGTGGGAAGAGCCATAAATGCAAGTATAATACTTGCATTAAAGCCGTTTAGCCCCACGGATAGATGAAAAATTTTTTGAAGCAACGGTGCAAGAAATACTAACCCGAAAAATCCATAAACTACAGACGGTATGCTTGCAAGCAATTCAACAACTGGCTTTAAGAAATCTTTTATAAACGGGTTAGAAAGTTTTGAAAGGTAAATTGCAGTTGCAATTCCTATGGGAACTGCAATAAGCATTGAGACCACAGTAACAAAAAGAGAAGACACAATGAGTGGCAGTGCCCCAAAAATTGGTGGTTGATTTGTAGGCCTCCACTGATCACCTGTCAAAAATTTAAAAATTGAATATGATTTAAATAGGGGCAAACCTTCAACTAACACTGTAAAAACTATCCCGAGGAGAGCTATTAAAGCTATGTAAGCAAAAACAGGTAAAAGATATTCAATGACAGCTCTCCTCTTTTTCATAATCCTACTTTACCTTTATAAAACCGACACTATCAACGATATTTTGTCCTTCGCTACTTAAGACAAAATCAATAAAATCTTTTACAGCACCTGTTGGTTGACCGTTAGTATACATATATAAATACCTTGAAAGTTTATATGTTTTATTTTTTGCAGTTTCTTTCGAAGGAAGGACTCCATCGTAAGAAATGGCTTTAACTGATGAATCAACATATCCAAGTCCTATATATCCAATGGCACCTTTTGTTAATGCAACTGTGTTCTTAACTGTCTGGTTTGAGGCCTGCACAATTGCCTTATCGGTAATATTTACGCCCTTCCCAAGTGCAAGCTCTATAAATGCTTCATATGTTCCACTTGAAGTATCTCTTGCTACAACTACAATTGGTATATCAGGACCGCCAACATCTTTCCAATTGGTAATTTCCCCTACATAAATCTTCTTAACCTGTTCCGTCGTTAATGCATTAACAGGGTTTTGTGGATTTACCACAACAGAAAGTGCATCAAGTGCAATAGGAATTTCATACGGGTTTACCCCATTAGCCTTTGCTTTGTCAATCTCTCCCTGCTTTATTTCTCTTGAAGAATCAGCAATATCGGTTGTTCCATCAATAAGTGCCGCAATTCCGTTGCCTGAACCAGTTCCTTCAACAGATATATTCACATTTAGATATTTATTCATATAAACTTCTGCCTCTTTTTGTGCAATAGGAAAAACAGTAGTCGACCCATTAATTGTAATATTTACTGGTTGCTCCGTGGGTTGAGATGATTTGCAGCCTGCAAATAAGACTCCTGCAAAAACAATCACTAACGCAACTAAAATAACTCTTTTCATTCTTTATCGCCTCCTTACTCTTATTCTAAATGGAGAGCGTTTATTTTTAATTAGAGTTCTGTTAATTTTCATTTAAATTTCAGTTAATTTTTCTTAACAGAATAAGCTGAACAATAAATTTGCTTCCTTCACCAATCTTACTTTCAATAGAGATTTTGCCTTTGTGAAGGTCTATAATCCTCTTAGAAATTGCAAGACCAAGACCACTCCCACCACCAACCCTGCTTCTTGAATTTTCTACCCTGAAGAATGGCTCAAAAAGGTGCGAAATATCCCTTTCTAGAATGCCCGGACCTGTGTCTTTAACTTGGAGAGTTGCAAAAACATTTACATAAACAGCTAACTCCACTGAGCCACTCTCAGTGTACCTGATAGCATTGTTTACAAGGTTTCTAATGAGTTCCTCTATTAGAAATAGATCGCCTTTTATGAATACACCTTCCTCACAATTTAATTTGAAATCAAGATTTTTACCTTTTGCAGATTGTAAAAAAGTTTCATAAATTCTTTTAACAGTTGAGGAGAAGTCGATCTCCTGCTCTAAAGGCTTTTTCCATACTTCTAATTCATTGAATTTTGCAAGGTCCGATACAAGATTTTCCATTCTTTCACTGTTCTCTTTAATAGCATTTAAAAACTTCTCGCCATTTTTCTTTATTAATTTTTCGCTTTCAATAATTTCAAGAGCACCTTTTATGACAGATATGGGTGTCCTTAACTCGTGTGAAACACTTGATATAAACTCTCTTTCCATTTTAGCAACTCTTTCTATTACTGTGACATCCTCGAGTAAGAAAAGGGTAAACTTTTCACTTCTTGAAATGAATGGGAAAGATATTGCCTCAAAAAGAGAATCTTCTATCTCTAATTTTTCTTCTCTTTGACTCTCTGAGACAATTGCTTCTTTTATAAAAGCAATAAGCTCCTCATAGCGGAGAATTTCATAATAATATTTCACCGAAGGTTCGTCCTGAACAATCCTCATAAAAGATTTAGAGGCTTTATTATGCACTATGAGCCTTCCTTCCTGATCTGCGATAAAAACAGGCATATCCATAGCATTCAATATCGTTATAAATTCCTGCTCCCTGAGTCTTCTTATCTCTCTCAATTTACCTAAAGATTCGATAAGTTCGCTCGTGGCGATACCTAATCTATTAAATTCACTTAGACCAGGATATACATATTTAGGAGTAAAATCCTTTTCTTTTGCAGTCTTAACCATATTTTCAAGTTTAAGGAGCTCTGATTTTATAAAAATGTAATTAAAAATAAGGATCACTGAAGATAAAGCAAAAAATACCCATCCTGCTATAATCTGTCCTGCAGAGAATAAGATAGCTGACAGTATATAGATCAAAATTGAAATAAAAACGCTTAATCTAATTCTTCCTGTGAAAATTTGTACCCCACCCCTCTTACTGTTTTGATATACTTACCACATTCTCCAAGTTTCTCCCTTAAATGCCTTATGTGCACGTCAATGGCTCTGCCTGAAGGAGAGGCTGTATAATCCCATACAATTGCGAGAATTTCATCTCTTGTAAAGACCTTATCTTCATGCTCTACCAAAGCCCTCAAAATTTTGAACTCAATTGGTGTTAAAACGAGTTTTATATCTTTGCAGAAAACCTGGTACTTCAGAAAATCTATCTTCAGCACTCCTTTTTCCAACAATGACTTCTCCTCTTTTTCCCTTGTGAAAACCTTGACCTTTGCTGCAAGTACTCTCGGACTGAATGGCTTCACTACATAATCATTGGCTCCATTTTCTAACCCAAGCACAACGTCACCTTCACTTCCCTTTGCAGTGAGTATAATAACAGGGATGTCTTTAGTCTTTTCATTTGACCTTATAAATTTTAAAATCGAAATTCCATCCACAACGGGAAGCATCAAATCAAGAATAATGCAATCAAAATGTTCTCTCAGAAGGGAATTAATAAAAATATCTCCTGAGTAAAACTTCTTTGTTTTGAATCCCTCACGCTCAATATAAAATGATGCAAGCTCTACTATATCTTTTTCATCATCAACTATTGCAACAGTCTTCATAATACCCCTATTGTATTATAAACATTTATAGGATTATAAAGAAGATATTAAATCTCAGAATTAAACTACAATTATTATTTATACAATTTAAAAAATATATATAATTTATTTATAAATATTCCAAAATTATTTTAACAGACTTATATAAAGAGGCTAATAAAGGAGGAAAAATGAACACAAAAAGGTTTACAATTTTGCATTCCAATGACATGCACGGAGATTTTCTTGCAGAAGTAAAACAGGGTGAAGGTAATCTCATAGGAGGTCTTTCACTTCTTTCAGGTTACATAAATAAGGTGAGAAAAGAAGAAGAAAATGTACTTTATGTAATTTCAGGCGATATGCTACAGGGTTCTATAATTGATACAGAGTTTAAAGGCATCTCCACAATCGAAATTATGAACTACCTCGCCCCTGATGTTGCAACTCTCGGGAACCATGAGTTTGATTATGGACTCCCACATCTTCTATTTCTCGAAAAAATGGCTAACTTCCCCATTGTAAATGCCAACCTTTATATCAAAAAATACCACAAAAGACTTATGAAACCTTTTACAATACTCAATAAAGCTGGATTTGACATTCTTTTCATAGGTATAATAACAGATGATGTAATAGATTCGCTTAAAAGAGATGAAATAGGGAGTTTTGTCTCCCTTGAGGAGGCAAGTGATGAGGTAGGTAAAATTACCAATGCATACAAAAATGAGGACATCGACCTCACTATACTTTTAACACACATTGGTTTTGACGCCGATAAAGAGCTTGCAAAGATGTTAAAACCGGAGTGGGGAGTTGATATTATTATAGGAGGTCATTCACACACAATCCTTGAAAAACCAGAGGTTATAAATAACATTCTCATCACACAAGCAGGCGTTGGCACAGATCAGATTGGAAGGTTTGACGTTGTTGTGGACGATGATACAAACAGTGTTGTTGATTATAAATGGCAACTTGTACCAATAGATAGTTCAATCGCAGAAAAAGATGGCGAACTTGAAGAATTCATAAATTCATTCAAGGATGTTGTCGATAGAAAATACAATACTATTGTTTCAAAATTCGCAAAGAAACTCATGCATCCTTCAAGAAAGGTGGAAACAGAACTTGGAAACCTTTTTGCCGATATATTTAAGGAGAGGACAGATGTAGACGTTGCTATAACCGGGAGCGGTTCAATAAGACTCAAGGAGATGGGACCTATTATTACCCTCGGAGATCTAATTGCGGTTTTCCCATTCAGTGATTCACTGATCAAATTCAAAATTAAAGGTAAAAACCTGAGAAAAATATTCAGTAATTTTATGAGCAACGAAAATAGAGTGAAGGATGGTGAATGTTATCAGGTAAATAGAGGGGTAAGAGCTATTTACAATGAAACAAAAAACGCACTTGAATCATTAACTATTAATAATAAAGATGTGCAGGATGAAGGAGAATACACAATTTCTCTTCAGGGCTATCACGTGGACAACTGTTTCAAAAACCTTAATATAACTTACGAAGAACTCACCCAATTGGAACAACCAAAGCTTATAACAACCTCGGTAAGAGATGTTGTTGAAGAATATCTGAGAAATCATCAGAACATATCAAGCAACATAGAAGGCAGGCTCACATATATAAAATAAATTTTATCTAATAAATTGAAGTAACTTTTTGTATCCACTTGGTATTTTTGTAAGAGACAAAAAAATATATGTCGCCGATACATCAAACTCAAGGGTTCAGGTTATACCACTAAGTATATTCTTCGATATAATTCCACCCAAAATTTCTGTATAAAATAGTCCTGAAAGGTTTATAAACGAAAACTCTTTTAACATTACGTTTAAGGTAAGTGATGATAAAACTCCACAAGATAAAATAAACATCTATATTGACATAAACGGAAACGGCTTTAATAAAATCTCAGGTGGTGATACGCTTAGACTTATAAATCTCAGTGAAGGCCCTTGCAGGATTTTTGCAAAAGCGGTTGATCCTGCAGGAAATGAAAGCGATTCAATCAAAATAGAGTTCGTTGTTGATCTTACTTCTCCGCAGATAAATCTTAACTTCCCGGAGATTACTGAAAATAAAAAAGTAAAACTAAATGGAAGTATATCGGATGGCTTGAGCGGAGTGAAAGAAGCTAAAATAAACGGCAATACAGTAAAAATAGAAAATAACAGTTCTTTTTCCGCAGATCTGAATCTAAACCCCGGATTAAATGAGATAGTAGTTGAAGCAGTGGACTCTGCGGGAAATAAAACTTCAAAAAGTGCAAATATTTACAGGAAGGTAACCATGGTCTTGAAGGTAGGACAGAATAAATTTACTGTGAATGGCGTGGAAGAATCTCTCGACGCCCCGTCTATCATAAAAAATGTGAGAACACTTGTTCCAATGAGAGTAATAATCGAAGCACTCGGCGGAACAGTAATATGGGAAAACTCAAATAAAAAGATAACAATTTTACTTAAAGACGAAAAGATAGAGCTATGGGTTGGAAAAAATATAGCTGTCATAAATGGAGTTATGAAACTGATTGATTATTTAAATCCAGACGTTGTCCCTGAAATCATTAATGGAAGAACAATACTACCTGTAAGGTTTGTTGCTACGAATTTAGGTTTTAATGTGCAATGGGACAACGCGACAAAAACAATTACAATTAACAACTAAATCTTATAAAGTCCTCTCAACAGTTATAGAACACTCAGTCACAAGTGCCGCAATAGCTCCAATAGCAGCAAGGGCCGGTGCAAAAAGTAAACCGACGACTCCTACTGTTACAGGGAAAACTGCAATAATCTTTCCATCTTTGTCCTTAATTGTAATCTTGTTTATGTTTCCCTCTCGCAAAAGCTCTTTAACTTTTGCGACAAGATTTTCTCCATTAATTTTAAATGTTTCTTCATGTTTTTCCGCCATATTTTCCTCCTTACATTAATTACCCTTCAAAAATATCCTAAAGTGCCAGGCACTTTGCAATAAAAATTAAGAATTTTTTAAAAGTTGTTTATACCTGAAACAGGTTACAAGATGGTCATTTACAATGCCTACCGCTTGAAGATGAGAGTAGACAATTGTTGAACCCAAAAAGCGAAAACCACGTTTCTTCATATCTTTGCTTATCGTATCTGAAAGGCTAGTTTTTGCAGGAATTTCACTTAAACTTTTCCAACCCCCTACAATAGGTTTAAAATCAACGAAACTCCATAAAAACTTATCGATACTACCAAACTCTTTCTGGACTTCAAAAAATCTTTTTGCATTATTTATTGAAGCTTCGATTTTCATTCTGTTTCTTATAATCCCAGGGTTATTCATCAGTATCTCGACATCTTTCTCGGTAAACTTTGCAACACTCACAGCATCAAAGCCTTTATATGCCTTTCGGTAGTTTTCTCTTTTCTTTAGCACAGTGTACCAACTCAAACCTGCCTGAGCAGACTCAAGAACAAAGAATTCAAAATGCTTTCTGTCATCATGTACAGGAGTTCCCCATTCCTTATCATGATAATTGATATACAAATCATCCTTTAAACACCATGAGCACCTTTCCATATTTCCTCCACTTTTAAAAGTTTAAAGGGACACATCCCAAATTTTACAATTTTATCTTTTTCCTACAGAGGGCTTTCCGTGCCTCTTCGATTGAAGATCCCTATCAAGTAATTTTTCAATTGTACTTATAAAATTGGCTGTACCAAGAGGTTTTCCACTCCTCGTCGACTTACGGATTATTTCTTCCCTATCTTTTTTACTATCCTTTAAAAACTGACCATATCTTACTCTATCTCTTTCTGCAAGCCAATCGTCGCCAATTAATATTTCATCGGGCCAACCAAAAAGATGGCTTCTGGCACTTGACCAATGATATTCTTCTATACTATTTACTATATTCGCTCTGACAGGATTTCTTTCTATATACTTTACCACCTCCCATAAATAGTTCTCTTTGTCCACAATACAAGAATAGTATCTACTTTCCCAGAGTCTTCCAGTTCTTTTGTACTTGAGATTAAAATATTGGGTGTAACAAAGGGATATTCCTTGAAGACACTTTGCCAAACTATTTTCTCCTTTTGGAATAAGAAGCATATGGACATGGTTTGTCATTAAGCAATATGCCCATACCAAACAATTGTACTTTGTTGAATATTTTTTCAACAATTTAAGGTAATAATTACAGTCATCGTCATACAAAAACACATTCTCTCGATTGTTTCCTCTTATCGTTACATGATGTGGATAATTTAACGCAACAACTCTTGGAATTCTTGGCATAGCATATTTTAATATTTTAAGGAAGATTACCAAAATATTTTTTACTCAGATTAAAAATCATATAGAAATGGGATGTGTCCCTATTTTAATTAATTTTAGAAAATATAATATTAAGAAAAAAATTTATCTGTATAATAAAATTATGAAAACTGGTTCAATTGATTTACCATTACACGACGGGCAGGCACCTCACTGGCTATTCAACAGGATGAAAAAGCTTGCAAGAGAAATTACTCTTGCAATTATCATTGAATATGGAACCGATGAGGTATTAAGGAGACTATCAGATCCTATCTGGTTTCAATCCTTCGGGTGCGTGCTTGGCTTTGACTGGCACAGTTCAGGACTCACAACGACTGTAACAGGCGCATTAAAAGAAGGATTAAAAGATGAAGAAAAACATATTGGAATCTTTTTTGCGGGTGGAAAAGGAAGAAGAGGTATTGAAACTCCCAAAGATATTGAAAAAGCAGGGGACAATGGTTATATCAATACAGAAATAGGAAATTCTCTTGTCAGATCCTCAAGGCTTGTAGCAAAAGTTGATGCAAATGCACTACAGGACGGCTATAACATATATCATCACTTTATGGTGTTTGATAAAAAGGGCAAGTGGATAATTGTGCAGCAGGGAATGAAAGTTGAAAAGCGATATGCCCGGAGATACCACTGGATATCAGAAGGTCTTAAAAGCTTTACGAGTAATCCTCATAAAGGAATAATAAGTGAAAAAACGGAACATCCTCTTAATCTTGTTGATGGAGAGATAGAAAAAACAAGGCAGGATATGGTATCTATATCGAAGGAAGATACAAATTCAGTTGTTAAAGAATTCAAAAGCATTGTTTTACCCTCACATCACCCGCTTTACCCCGGGGATTTTAAAACGGAATATTTAAGAAAAATTCTCAGAAAAACAAGAGAAATAAACCCGAATTATTTTGAAGATCTTTTACTTGTGCAGGGAGTTGGCGAAAAAACTTTAAGAGCACTCGCCTTGCTTTCAAACATAATCTTTAAAAGTGAACTTTCATTCAGAGACCCTGCGTTATTTTCATTTGCACATGGCGGAAAAGATGGCTATCCCTTCCCTGTAGATAAAGAAACCTATGATAGATCAATAGAAATACTTAAATCAGCGGTGAACCGAGCAAAACTTGGGGACGTTGAGAAAATCAACGCATTAAAAAGACTTAAACAATACACGAGTTCATAATGCAATACAAAACTATAAAAAATGAAATTACTGTAAAACAGACAATTAAAAAATCCATATTTATAGGCACAATTGCACCCGTTGAAACCGTAGAAGAGGCAAAAGCATTTATTGCAAGAGTTAAAGAAAAATACAGGGACGCAAACCACAATGCATTTGCCTACAGAGTGGATGTTAAAAATGAAAAATCATTTTTTTCGGATGATAGAGAACCCTCAAAAACAGCTGGAGCGCCAATATACAACGCAATAAGAAGTGCAGAAATTACCAATGTTGCAATTGTTGTGACCAGATACTTTGGCGGAATAAAGCTCGGCATTGGAGGACTTATTCAGGCATACGGGGAAACTGCAAGATATGCAATAGAACAAGCAGAAATCACGATCAAAACAGTAAGGAAGAAGGTTTGCCTCGAACTTCCTTACAACGAGATACAGCTTGTCCTGCACTTTATTGAGAAGTTTAAAGGAATTGTTCTGAAAAGAGATTTCAAGGAATCAGTAACTATAACCGTAGAAATTGACGAAGATTTACTTGAAGAGTTTTCGCAGAGCATATTATCACGGTCAAGTTTGATAAAGATAAAAGAAATTTAAAAAATACATTTTTTAAATATAATGATTCCAAGTAGGTGAATTATGGGAACAAAAGTAAGAGAAATTGTCGAATTTAATCATGAGGAACTCCTTAACCTTCTAAACAAAGCGCTCTCAGACGAGTGGCTTGCATACTATCAATACTGGTGGATTGGAGCAGCCGTTGTAAAAGGGGCAATGCATGGTGAAGTAGAAAAAGAACTTGCCTAACACGCAAAAGAAGAATTGGAACACGCAGAGATTCTTATCAAAAGAATTATCCAGCTTGGTGGAACACCTGTGCTGAAGCCAGAAGAATGGTATAAACTTACAAACTGCGGATATGATGCACCGGTGGATACAGATACAGAGAAACTGCTAATACAAAACATAAAAGGTGAACAGTGTGCTATAGGCACTTACAAAAAGCTCATTGAATTTCTTGACCACAAAGACATCATTACAAAGCATCTCGTAATTGAAATTCTCGAAGACGAGGTAGAGCACGAGGAAGATCCTGAAATAATTTTAGAAGACTTGAAAATGCTCAAAGGTAAATAGATACTTTAAGTTTTATAATCAGAACATCCGACTGGCATTATAAGACCCGGATGTTCTTTATTACCTGGACTACTACCATCTTTATTTTTTGCCTGCACTTTTACCGGCAACCCAGCCGGAACTCATTGCCCATTGGAGGTTGTATCCGCCTGAATCCCCATCTACATCAAGTATCTCGCCTGAAAAATAAAAGCACTTAACAATTCTTGATTCAAGGGTAGACGGGTCAACGTCTCTTGTGTCCACACCACCTGCTGTAACCTGTGCATCTTTGAATGAAAGCGTGCCGGATATTTCAAATTGCCATTCTGCTAAATGCTGAACGATTGAGCGTAACTCACTCTGAGACATTTTACCTGCAGATTTGTGAATGTTCTCGAGTCCTGCATCCTTAAGCAATATTGGTATTACTTTTTTATTTATTAAACCTATAAATACATCCCAGATAGATCTGTTAAAGTGCTGGTCAATATATTTTTTCAGAATTTCTTTGATTTGCGCACTGTTAAATTTAGGAAGCAAGTTTATCTTTACAGAAACTCTTCTTTTTCTTTGCAGTTCAATAGATGCAATTCTGCTTAATTTCAGGATTGCAGGACCAGACACTCCGTAGTTTGTAAATAATATTTCTCCATGAGCTTTTCCTTCAGAGTATCCATCAACATATATCTCTGCATCTCCTTCAAATCTTACGCCTGCAAGCCCTCGCAAACCCTGGAAATTTAATTTAAGTTGAACCAGTGAAGGCATGGGATTTATTATTTTATGCCCGAGATTTATTGCAAGGTCATACCCTGAACCGTCCGATCCAGTAAAGGGCGCAGCTTTTCCCCCACAGGCAAGTATAACTTTTTTTGATTCTACAATGTTCCCCAGTGAATCCATAATTTCGAATACATTTTTAATCTTTTTAATATCGCTAACTCTAAAATTTGTTATAATGCTAATATGATTTTCGTCAAGTGCGAACCTGAGGATATCGAGTACAGATGATGCCTGAAAAGATATTGGATATACTCTTCCATCATCAAGAATTGTGGTAATGAGACCGAGTTTATCAAAGAACTTGATGGTATCTTTATTTGAGAATTGTTTAAGCACACTTTTAAAAAATCCTTTATTCGAACTGTGAAAGTTTTCATCTCTCATAACACGATTGGTAAGATTGCATTTTCCATCGCCTGTTATAAGAATCTTTTTCCCTATTCTTTCATTCCCTTCGATTATGCAAACGTCTTTATTATTGAAAGAGGAAGACAAAGCCGCCATAATGCCAGCAGGTCCTCCCCCTATGACTGCTATATCATGATAAATCCGCTTTTTCATAGTATATTTTAACAAAGGTTAGACATAACAGCAAAAAACAATTTTTGCTAAATCTCCCTGCTGCAATTTTAAAAATAGGTATTAAATACATTCTTAAGGTGCACAAATTTCTTTCTTGACTAAGAGATAATTATAATTAAAATGAAGAGATGAAAAAGAATAAAATAATTTTATATATAATTGTTGGAATTATTGTTGCAGCTGGAGTATTAACAGGTTTAAGGTACAAGCAAACTGTTAGTAGTATGCTAACATCAAAAGAAGTGTTAAACCTCAAGGGCGATACCCATATTATTTCGGCAATAACTATTGACAATGAAATTATTGTAGCTGCTTCTGATGGCAATGTATACTTCATTGATAATCTTGGTAGAATTATAACGACAAAGAACCTAAAATCTAATATATTTTGTATAGATAAAAGCCCTGATAATAACTATATCCTGATTGGTACTGTTGATTTTAATGTTTTCGACAAAAGCGGGAATTTAGTTTTTAAAGAAACCTTAAAGGATCATATCCCATTTAAAGGAAAATTCCTCGACGGAGAGAAAGTAAAACTTGTTTTCCAATCGCTCAATGACCTTTCCTACACTACACTAACAGTAGATTTAAAAGGAAAGGTTCTTCAAACCGAGAGCTTAAATGACCTTGGGGAAAATAACTTTATAGATATTTCGGCTGCTGGCAGAATTTTATACACAGGCGAAAGAGGCGAAGTATATCTTATAGAAAACGGTGGATTCATTAAAGACGCCAATATAGATACAAAAGTTTCAACTATTCATGATATATTTGGATATTTTGTAGGTAGCAACGCAATAATTGCAGGGTATAAACATACTGCTGACCCTGATCAGCAGATTCCAGTGTACTTCTATGATGGAAATCTCAAGCTAATTAAAAAGATCTCTTTTAACGGCAACATTAATAACGTCACTGTCGATAAAGATACAATAACCTTTGCAACTGATCAGGGAACTTTTACTTACTCAAACAGCGGAAACGAAATTTCATCTAAAAACAAGTTTGGATTCGATGGATTTAATTTTGAGCAAAATGATAGCATCAAAATGTACTCTTTTTTCAAAATAGCAAAGGAGCAAACTGTTTCTTATATCTTTAAGGTAGATCTCTTTGATAACGGGAATAAGGAAATAGGTACATATTTAATTCCCTGTGATTCAATACCGCAAATACTAATTTCCAGCAAGGCATCTCTTGTAATTTTTATAAACAAAAACATATTGCAATTTATCTACAAAGATTAAGGGGGTAATCATATGGAAATTGATGTATCCCACCTTACTCACGAAGAAGCAGAGAAACGCCTCAAAGAGTTAAAAGATCTTATAAACTATCATAACTATAGATATTATGTACTTGATAGTCCTGAAATTTCAGATTTTGAATACGACAAATTATTTGATGAACTGCTTGCAATCGAGAAAAAATTCCCAGACCTTGTTACAGAGGATTCTCCCTCCAAAAAGGTTGGAGGAGAGCCATTTGCAGAGTTTAAAACAATTGAATATAAAATACCAATGTTATCCCTTGGCAAAACTTTCGACAAGGAAGACCTCATAAATTTTGACAGGAGAGTAAAAAGAGAGTCAGGAGTTGATAAAATTGGGTATGTCACAGAGCTTAAAATGGATGGGCTTGCCATATCGATAAGATACGAAAAAGGTATGCTTGTACTGGGAGCAACAAGAGGAGATGGAATAAAAGGTGAGGAAGTAACCTCAAACGTCAAAACAATTAAGAACGTTCCTTTAAAACTTATGAGAGATGATATCCCCGAAGTTATAGAGGTCCGCGGCGAAGTAATAATATATAAGAAGGATTTTGAGGATTTAAACAGGCAAAGAGATAAAAATGGTGAGCCTCTTTTTGCAAACCCAAGAAACGCTTCGGCTGGCTCTATAAGACAATTAGATTCGAAAATCACTGCTCAAAGAAAATTGCATATGATCGCTTACGGAGTTGGCGAGCTCTCAGGAAAAGAGTTTAAAACGCAATTAGAAATCATTGAATATCTCATAAAAATTGGTTTTAGTGTAAGTTCTGAATATGCCCTTTGTGAAAATATAGATGAAGTAGTGCGAATGTGCGAGTATTATTCGCAAAGAAGAACCGATTACCCATTTGAAGCGGATGGGGTTGTTGCTAAAATCAACGACATCGACATTCAAAAAAAGCTTGGAGCAACATCTCACGAACCAAGATGGGCAATTGCCTACAAGTTCCCTGCAGAGGAAAAAGAAACGATTGTGAGGGATATTATTGTAAACATAGGCAGGACAGGTGCACTTACACCTGTTGCAATATTTGACCCTGTCAACCTTGAGGGGTCGACTGTGTCAAGGGCAACTCTACATAATGAAGACCAGGTGAAGATGCTTGACGTAAGAGTTGGAGACTATATCATAGTAAGAAAAGCTGGTTCTGTTATACCTGAAGTTGTAAGAGTAATACCTGAAAAAAGAACTGGTAATGAAAAACCTTTTAAAATGCCAGACAAATGCCCCGTTTGCGGAGGTCCTGCGGTAAGGCTCGAAGGTGAGGCAGTAACGCGTTGCATAAATGCATCCTGCCCTGCTCAACTAAAAGAGAGAATAATACACTTTGTCTCTCGGGAGGCAATGGACATTGAATCAATAGGTCAAAAGCTTGTTGAGCAAATGGTTGATAAAGACATTGTGAAAGATTTTGCGGACCTCTACTACCTTAAAAAAGAAGATATGATGAAGCTTGAAAGAATGGGAGATATTCTTGCAGAAAAAATACTGAGAAATATCCAGGACAGCAAAACAAAGCCTCTTGCAAATCTCTTATTCGCATTAGGTATTTTTCAGGTAGGAAAGAGAACCGCTGAACTTCTCGTTGAGAAATTTAAAAGTATTGACGAACTTGCAAATGCAACCATTGAGGATGTATTAGGGGTTGAAGGAGTAGGCCCTGTCACTGCGCAAAGCATCAAAGATTTCTTCAGTGCAAAAGAAAATATTTCAATTATAGAAAAATTGAAAAAAGCCAGGGTAAAAACTTCTGCATTGCCAGAGGAAAAAGCAGAAGGACCTCTTAAAGGACTTGTGTTCGTATTTACTGGAATCCTTAAAGAAGTCACGAGGGGTGATGCAAAGAAAATAGTCGAAAGTTTAGGGGGAGAACCTGCCGAAGCTATATCAAGGAGGGTCAATTACGTAGTAGTTGGAGAAGATCCCGGCTCAAAACTCGATAAAGCAAGAGCACTTGGAATAAAAACAATTAATGAAGAAGAATTTAAAAAATTGATTGGAAGGTGAAATATGTTTAACGTTGAAAAAATTGAGCGCCTTGCGGCCTTAAGGCTTAAGGGTGAGGAAAAGGAAAGTATTACCAAAGACCTTGAAGAGATTTTAAATTACTTCAATATTCTTAAAGAAGTTAATACAGAGGATGTTGAACCACTTGTTTATACAGAGGAAATAAAACTATTTTTGAGAAAAGACGAAATTAAGGAAGGACTTCCTATAAAAGAGGCTGAAAAGAATAGAGAACTTTTTGGAGATAACTTCTTCAAAGTGAAAAAGATCGTAAGGGAATAATATGGTTATAAGCACTGTCCCTTGACGCCAGGCACAAACAGTAACTGGAGGATAAGATGGAGATAACAGAACTTACAGTAAAAGAAATTGTAGAAAAGATAAAGAAGAAGGAAATTGGAGTTAAAGAAACTGTTTTAGCTTATCTAAAAAACATCGAAGACAAAGATAACAATATCAAAGCTTTCTTATCAATAAACAATGAAGAAGCGTTAATAAAAGCAGAAGAGCTTGATAAAGAAAATGAAAAAAATGGGCAGATATTTGGCATTCCTGTTGCGATAAAAGACAATATAAATGTATATGGCACGGAAACCACTGCAGGCTCCAAAATCCTCAAAGGATACATTTCTCCATATGATGCAACAGTTGTCAAGAAGATAAAAGAGCAAAATGGAATTGTCATAGGCAAGACCAACTGTGATGAATTCGCGATGGGCTCTTCAACAGAAAACTCGGCTTTTTTTAACACCAAAAACCCAATAAACACCTACTATGTGCCAGGAGGGTCTTCGGGAGGCTCTGCTGCATCTGTTGCAGCAAATGAAACCGCGGCTGCTTTTGGATCTGATACAGGAGGCTCTATAAGAGAACCTGCTGGATTCTGCGGTATAGTTGGTTTAAAGCCTACATATGGGAGAGTATCAAGGTATGGACTCATTGCATTTGGATCCTCCCTTGATGTAATAGGGCCACTTGCAAAAAATGTCGAGGACGCCGCAATCCTGACAAATGTAATCGCAGGTTTTGACCGTAAAGACGAAACAACAGCAAATTTGCCTGTTGAAAATTATACAGATTTCTTAAAAAGAGGTGTAAAAGGAAAAAAATTAGGAGTCATAAAGGAAATAAACGATTTTAAAATTCAAGATGAGGTAAGCATTACATTAAAAGAGGCGATTAATAAATTGGAAGTCCAGGGCTGCGAAATTGAGGAAGTTTCAATCCCGCATCTTAAATATGCACTTCCCACATACTATCTCATAGCCCCATCTGAAGCATCATCCAATCTTTCAAGATTTGATGGAGTAAGATATGGATTAGAAGGAATTGGAGATAATCTAAGAGATTTTTATGAAGACACAAGAACAAAAGGATTTGGAAGAGAAGTAAAAAGAAGGATCCTTATAGGGACTTTCGCACTTTCAGAAGGGTATTTTGATGAATATTATCTCAAAGCATCTAAAGTAAGGAGACTTATAGCAATGGATTTTGAAAAAGTATTCGAAAAAGTTGATGCCCTGATACTACCAACAACGGCAACCACTGCGTTCAAGTTCAACGAGAAGAAAAATCCTCTTGAAATGTATATGAGTGATATATTCACGATGCCGATGAACCTTGCTGGAATTCCTGCAATTTCGATTCCATTTGGAAAAGATAATAAAGGACTTCCAATAGGGATACAGATTGCAGGGAAATGGTTTGAAGAAGGAGAAATATTCCAGATTTCTTATGCGCTTGAGCAATTGAAGGAGAGTTAATATGTATAAACCGACAATAGGACTTGAAATACATGTTCAGTTAATGACGAAAACAAAAATTTTCTGCAGCTGCTCAACAGAATTTGCTTCGGAGCCAAATACACATGTTTGTCCTGTATGCATAGGCCTTCCTGGAGCGTTACCGGTGCTCAATGAAAAGGCAGTTAAGTACGGAGTAAAGCTTGGCATTGCACTCAATGCTTATATAAATAAATTTTCTTCTTTTTACAGAAAGAACTATTTTTACCCGGACCTTCCTAAAGGATACCAAATAACGCAGTACATAATACCAATTGCAAAAGGCGGTTATTTAGAGGTAGGGGGAAGCGGGGCTCAGAAGAAAAAAATTCGCATTGAAAGGGCACATATTGAAGAAGATTCTGGTAAATCTATCCATGCAGGCAATATAACAGAATCAGAATTTTCATTTATTGATTTTAATAGGTCGGGAATACCTCTCATGGAAATTGTAACTTTGCCTGATATTGAAACACCCGATGAGGCATACGATTTCCTAATCTTATTAAGAAGCATTATAAGATATATTGGCGTCTCAACGGGAGACATGGAGAAAGGCGCTATGAGGTGCGATGTTAACATTTCCGTATCTAAAGACGAAACGATGGGCACAAAAGTTGAAATCAAAAACCTTAACTCATTTAGAAGCGTTAAAAGGGCTCTTGAATACGAAATTGAAAGACAGGTTAGTGCGCTTAAAAAGGGTGAAAGGATAGTCCAGGAAACGAGGCATTTTGATGAAAAGGAAGACACGACAAAACCAATGAGAACAAAAGAAGAATTAAACGACTATCGCTATTTCCCAGAGCCAGACCTACCTCCGCTTGTCCTTTCCGATGAATTCATTGAAAATATAAAAAATACAATTCCAGAACTTCCAAACACAAAAGAAGAAAGATATATCAAAGAATTTGAAATAAGTAGCGACTATGCAAGAACAATTGCATACAACCCAAAACTTGCAGAATACTTTGAAAATATTGTTAAATATGTAGGAATAAAAAGGGCAAAAGCTGTTGCAAATTTCATAATGTTAGATATATCTGCTTATCTTAATGAGACAAAAAAAGAAATAGACAAAATTGATTTTACAAAGGAAAAATTTAAGGAACTGCTTGACCTTATAGACAATAAAACTATCTCCCGCAATACAGCAAAAGAAGTAATAAATGAATCGCTACGTACAGGAAAAACACCTTCTGAAATAGTCTCCAAAAAAGGGCGTACGCAGATTACCGATGAAACAAGCATAAAAGAGTTTGTAATTGATGTTTTGAAAGAAAACGATGCCCAGGTCAATCAATATCTTTCTGGAAAAACAAAAGTCATGGCATATCTTACGGGACAGGTTATGAAAAAAAGCAAGGGAAAAGCAAATCCTGAAATCATTAATAAAGTTTTGTATAATGAACTAGAGAATCTAAAAAAATAGGAGGTCTAAATGATACTGGAAGAAATCTTAAAAAGGAAATCTGTAAGGTCCTATCTCGATAAACCCGTGAAAGAGGAAAAATTAAATGAAGTCCTTGAAGCAGGCAGACTTGCTCCATCTGCATGCAATATACAACCCTGGAAATTTATAGTGGTAAAGGGCAAAAAAAGAAGGGAGAAGCTTGCAATTGCTTGCAAAAACCAAAAGTTTGTAGGAGAAGTACCAGTCGTTATTGCAGCTTGTATTGTTTCTAAAGGGTACAATATGGGCAGGTGGTACGATTCTGCAGTACTTGACATTGGCATTGCATTTGACCATATGACACTACAGGCAGTTCACCTCGGGCTTGGCACCTGCTGGATTGGGGCTTTCAAAGAAAATGAAGTTAAAAAAATCCTTAAAATACCAGACGAAATAAAAGTTGCAGCACTTTTAACGCTTGGCTATCCGAAAGATGCTTCAATAGTGAAAAAGATCCGCAAACCAATTGAAGAAATTGTTTCTTACAAGAAGTACACTTAAATAGATCATATTTGTTTCATTTTTCATTTTGTCTTCACAATTTAATTATATAATTTTTTACATTTAAAAAGATAAACCTTTAAGGAGGACAGAAATGGATTTAAAAACAGCAAAATTAATGGGCGGAATAGGGGCAATTTTAACCCTATTCATAGTTATTCCGTTGATAGGCTGGTTATTGGGTATTGCAGGGCTTGTGCTTGTTTTGATTTCAGTAAAAACAATTTCAGACCTTACTAAAGAACATAAGATTTTTACAAATTACCTTGTTGCAGCTATATTGAGCTTCGTTGGCTCGCTGGCACTTCTTTTTGGAGGAGCTGCATTAATGTTTAGAAAAGCAGGAGTTTTTGCAGATGGTTTAAGAAACTTTGCAATAGGCCCTGGAATGATAGGCCGTGGGCTGTGGAACTATGGAATGATGGGCCCTGATACCAGGGGAGGGCACCCGGGTTTGGTAATACTCACTGTAGTAATTACGATTGTAGCAGCCTGGGTATTTTCAATAGTTGCAGGTTATTTTACAAAATCAAGTTTTGACGAGATGAGCGAAAAAACAGGAGAGAAAAACTTCAAAACAAGTGGTTTGCTTATATTCCTCGGAAGTATACTTCTTGTTCTGTTTGGGGCAGGCGCAATTGCATTACTTGTTGGAGTGATATTTGAAATAATTGCTTTTTTCTCACTTCCAGATAAACTGGCAGAACCTGAGCTTCCGCAAACATAAAATTGCAAAAGTTAAAAAATTCTTTACGTCGAAAAATCTTCTGGTAAATATTTTTCGGTTTTATTTTCACAAAGTTTTAGTATAATGTTTTATACCCCCCAAAGGGTCAATTCCTTAAAGGAGGATAAAATGGATTTAAAGACAGCGAAATTAATGGGAGGAATAGGGGCAATTTTGACTCTGCTTTCATTCATCCCGAGCATTGGCTGGCTGCTAAGCATTGCTGGTTTTGTACTTGTTTTGCTTGCCATAAAAACAATTTCAGATGAAGTTAAAGAAAGTAAGATTTTTTCAGACTACCTTGTCGCTGTTGTTCTAAGTGTAGTCAGCGTATTAGTGCTATTCTTCAGCGGAATTGCCTCTATATTCGGAATAATGAGAATGTTTATGCAAGGGGCTTGGTCAATGGGACTGCGTTCAGGAGCATTTTCAGCTCTCGGTATAATATTGCTGCTTTTAGTTGCATGGGTTATTTCGATAATTGGAAGTTATTTTATAAAATCAAGTTTTGACGAGATAAGTGAAAAAACAGAAGAGAAAAACTTCAAAACAGCTGGTTTGCTTCTATTCCTTGGAGCAATTCTTCTTATCGCTTTTGGAACAGGAGCAATTGTATCCTTTGTCGGAGGAATATTTGAAATAATTGCTTTCTTCTCGCTTCCAGACGAACTGGCAAAGCCAGAAGAAACACAAACAACAGAAGGAGGTGCGTAAATGAATTTTTTAATCCTTGGAATTATCCTTGTTATCGTAGCCTGGTTTATTCTCACCTACAACAATTTTGTAAACTTAAGAAACAGAGTAAAGAATGCCTGGGCACAGATCGATGTGCAACTTAAAAGAAGGTATGATCTGATCCCGAATATTGTGGAAACAGTAAAAGGTTACGCAAAGCACGAAAAAGAAATTTTTGAAAACATTGCAGAACTCAGAGCAAAAGCTATGGGTGCAACATCAATAAAGGACATCGGAGAATCAAATAATCAGATTACAGGCACATTGAAAACGCTTTTTGCCGTAGCAGAAAACTACCCTGAACTTAAAGCAAATGAAGAATTTTTAAAACTTCAAGAAGAACTTACAAACACAGAAAACAAGATTGCCTTTTCAAGACAATTCTTCAACGACATTGTAATGAACTACAATGCAACACAACAAAAAATACCAGCAAACCTTATTGCAGGTATGATGAATTTAAAGCCCGAGGAGTACTATCCTGTGGATGAGGCAGAAAAGGGTCCCGTAAAAGTACAGTTCTAATTTACGGAGGTTTTTAGTTTGGAAAAAACAATATATGAATTAAGAGATTCGAATATAAGAAGGACTTATCTGTTCCTTGTTATATTTTCTCTTATTCTTTTTGGAATTGGCTATTTCTTTGTATATGAGTTTAACTGGGGAACAACAGGACTTATAATTCTTGCACTGTTCATAATTTTTTACAACATAATTACGTATGTGAATTCTGATAAAATCGCTCTTGCTTCAGTTGGAGCAATGCCTGCGGATCCTAATGAATACCAAGTGCTTCACAATGTTGTTGAAGAGGTTGCAATTGCTGCGGGTATACAGAAGCCAAAAGTATATATAATGAATGAACTACAACCGAATGCATTTGCAACAGGAAGAAACCCAACAAACGCCTCTATATGCGTAACTACAGGCTTGCTATCTATGATGAATCGTGAGGAACTTCAGGGTGTTGTGGCACATGAGATGTCACATATAAGAAATTACGACATTTTTCTTATGACGGTAATCGGGATTGTTGTAGGACTTATAATAATACTTCGTTCTGTTGCCTTCAGGGGCATGCGGTTTGGAATGGGCGAACGAAGAAGGAATAGAGACAGTGGTGGAGGCGGTAACATTATTGCAATTATAGGACTCGTACTCGCTATTATCGCCCCTCTCCTTGTTATAATCATAAGGGCGGCAATTTCAAGGCAAAGAGAATATCTTGCAGATGCAACAGGAGCCTACATTGTGAGAGATCCATACGGCCTTGCTTCCGCTTTAAAGAAAATTGGGGACTACAAAAAGCCAATGAAAACTGCAACGGACGCTACAGCACATATGTTTATCAGCAATCCTTTTGCAGGTGAAAGATTGTTTGCAACACATCCTCCAGTTGATGATAGAATCAAAAGGCTTGAAAGTCTAACATTATAAAAGTGATAATTTTATGCTTTTCAGGGGTTCGCTTTTGAACCCCTTTTTTGTTTATCAAAATTTTCTGTTAAAATACATTATGGAATTAAGAAGGAGCTTATGTTCGCTTTGGAAGTGAAAAATCTCACAAAAAGCTATGGGAGCCTTAAAGCTCTTGATGGTATAAGCTTTGAGATCAATGAAGGAGAGATATTTGGCCTCATAGGTCCTAACGGAGCAGGCAAAACAACTGCTCTAAGAATTATCTCAACGATTCTATCAAGGGATGGTGGAGATATCAATATTTTTGGTATGGCGCTTGGAAAAGGCGACGAGAAAATAAGAGAAATTATAAGCTATCTACCAGAGGAAGCAGGGGCCTATAAAAACCTCACCGGCATTGGTTATTTGAACTTCATGGCAGGCTTTTATGCAAAAAGTGATGGAGTCAAAAGTAGTTTTGTCGATACAGGTATTGAAATTGCAGACCTTGGCGACAGATTAAAAAGCAAAGTTTCAACGTACAGTAAGGGCATGACAAGAAAAATTCTCCTTGCAAGAAGCCTTATGATGACGCCAAAGCTTGCAATTCTGGATGAGCCAACAAGTGGACTCGATGTACTGAACTCAATCGAGATAAGGAAAATAATAAAAGATTTTGTTAAAAAAGGGGTCACAGTCCTTCTTTCCTCGCACAATATGCTTGAAGTTGAATTTCTTTCAGATAGAGTGGCACTTATTGATAAAGGGAAAATCCTTGAAACAGGAAAGCCAGATGAATTAAAGAAAAAGTTCAGCGCTCGAAACCTTGAAGAAGTGTTTATAGGGGCAATGAGATGAAAAAGTTCATGAATTTATTTAAAAAAGATATAAAGGAACTTGTTACAATTCAGTTAATATTGCCTTTGATCATAATGATTGCAATTTATGGTTTTCTCGGGACGCTTGTAAAATCCGAAACTAAAAAAGCAATGGCTCCTCAAAATATTGTTATAGTGGACATGGATAAAAGCGCCTTTTCGAATTCACTAATTGAAACTATGAAACAGGGAAACCTCATACCTGTTCAATCTCAGTCTGATAATATTGAAATTTCCTTAAATGTTGCCAAAGAAAAAAACATAAAGGTAGTAATTGTAATACCAGACGGTTTTGGGCAGGATGTTTTGAGCTTCAAACAGCCAGAAATACAAGTTTACTCTGTAATGAATAGTTTTTCCATAATGAGTATGGGGCAGCCGTCCGTTGTTAAAGGTATTATTCAAACCATTAACGACTCTATTTCCTCTCAATTTATTGGAGAGAAATTTACCGGTATTCCGCCTGAAATTGTTAAATCACCTATTAAAACAAAGGATTTCGTTATGGTAAATGGAAAAGTCGCTGCCATATCACCTGACATTGTATCTCAGGCATTTGCATCACAGAATCTAATTATTCCGATTGTACTTGCTTTTGTCATTATTTTTTCAGCACAAATGCTTGCATCTCTTATAGCACTTGAAAAGCAAAACAAAACCCTTGAGACCCTTCTTACGGTGCCGATAAAAAGATCCCTTATCGTTTTTTCAAAAATGCTGAGCGTTGGGGTTGTTGCACTCATTATTTCTGTAGTCTATCTCATTGCAATGAATAGCTACATGAGTGGCATAACAGGTGGAAGTATTGGCTTTGGAAATAACAATGTTTCAGCTGTTCTTAAACAAGTTGGAATGAATTTTACTCCTTTAACATACAGCCTTTTAGGTCTTTCGATTTTCTTTGCAATTCTTGCGGCGCTTTCTGTTACTACAATTCTTGCGGTCTATGCCGAGGATTTAAAAGATGTCCAGGCAATGCTTGCTCCTTTAATGATATTTATTTTAATACCTTATTTCCTTACATTATTTACAGATCCTGCAAAGCTTTCCTTGCCTTTAAAGCTAATACTATATGCAATTCCATTCTCGCATCCATTCCTTGCTACACAAAACCTTATGTTTGGGCGATTTAGCCCCGTTATATTAGGAATAATCTACCAGATTTTATTTTCATTTGTTTGCATTATGATTGCGTCAAAAATATTTTCTTCTGACAGAATCCTTACTGCAAAGGTAAAATTTAGGAAAAGACTTCTTTCAAAATGAAAAAAGTCATCAGTTTTTCGCTTATCCTAATCCTGATTTTTGTTGCTGTAAATAAGCAGCCTATCAATGCTTATAACCCTTATAAGATTAAGGGAATATGTATCCGTGGAGATGATATTGCAAAAGAGGGAGTAGCAAATGCAATCGATAAAATCTCAAAATTTGGATACAATACAGTTTTTTTGCTTGTAAAAACTCCCGAAGGAAAAGTTTTTTATAAAAGTGAATTTCTTCCAGTTGTACAGGACATACTCCCTTCTCTTATAGAATACGCACACAAAAAATCAATAAAGGTTTACACTTATTTTCCTATAGTTATGGATAAAAACTTTTCATCTCAAAACCCTACCGAACAGATGGTAAATTCCGGTAACACAAAAGACCCTTATTATGTCTCTCTTATAAGTGAACAATATATAGCCTACGTTAAAAACTTTTTAATGGAACTCCTGAAATATGACATAGATGGGGTTGCTCTTGATTACATAAGATTTCCCAATGGAAATTGGGATTTCTCAGGCACTTTTCTCAACTATGCAAAACAAAACGGGATAGATATTGAAAAGATTAAAAGCATTGCCTATAACACATTCGTAAAACCCGCCGACTGGAAAAGTATGTTCACTGCTTATGAAAATGGAGATAAGGATGTTGTTAAGTGGGTAGAATTACGGAATTCGGTTGTCCGAAATGTTGAGTTCGTTATAAAAGAATATGTCAAATCAATAAAGCCAGATATAACGGTGGGGTCTTTTATTGTCGCAAGAGGGTACAGGTATAACAAAATATCAGAAGCTCCTTCAATTACAGACACATTTACCTATCAAATAGTAAATTTTGCACAGAGTCCTGATATTTTCAAAGACAACATAGATTTTATTGCACCTATGGTATATCTTTCATCTTTAAAAGAAAATTCATCTTATGCAACTGTCGTCACCAATAACATAAAAAGTTCGCTAGGAGAAGATTTTCCAGTTTATATAGCAATTAATCCTGATGGAATTTCAGCAGAAGAAACAGAAAAAGAAATCTTTAATGCTTTTAAGGACTCGGATGGCATAGTGCTATTCAGGTATCCACTTTTCGACATGGGAAAACTGACTTTTGATACTTATCCAATTCCTCAAAGCACAGCCAATTTAACATTCGAAACCTCAAAAGGAGAAACGTTAAACACGCAGTTGAAGATTGAGAACAAAAATTTTATACCAGAGTTTAAAGATACAGTTTTTGTTTCCAATTACTTCTATTTTTTAGAATTAAAACTTATTATTGGCAACAAAACCTTCCTGAAAAACGGAGAAAATTATCAAATGGATGTTGCTCCTTTTATTGAAGATTCAAGAACTTTTGTACCTGCAAGATTTGTTTCTGAGGCACTTAATTCAAATGTGCTCTGGAATGGTGTAAAAAGGGAAGTAACAATTAAAGGAGTCAATACAGTTGTTCTTAAAATAGGAAGCAAAAGCTACTCTATTAACGGGAAAAATTATCAAATGGATGTTGCTCCTTTTATTGAAGATTCAAGAACTTTTGTACCTGCAAGATTTGTTTCTGAGGCACTTAATTCAAATGTGTTCTGGGATGGTGTAAAAAGAGAAGTGACAATACTTAATCTGTTTAAACTTAACTGATAAATTCTACTTTGCTGTAAATACCCTTCCTGAAGAATACGATTTAGCCTTATAAAGGGCTTTATCAACTCTTTTCTGAAAGTCCTGTATAGGTTCGAGTTTATACTCTGCTAAACCAATTGATGCTGCGACCTTAACTTTTTCGTCAAAATTAGAACTTTTTACGAGCTTTGATATTCTGTGAGCGGTGTTTCTTGCCTGCACAATGCCTGTTTCAGGAAGAAGAATCATAAATTCGTCCCCACCAACCCTAAATGGAATATCAGTACTTCTTATTGACTTACGGATTATATCTGAAAATTCTTTAAGTAGCCTATCCCCTTCCAAGTGCCCATATGTATCGTTCCATTGCTTAAAGTGGTCCAGATCCATGCTCATAATACTTAAAGACCTTGAATACCTTTCGGCTCTTTCAGTTTCAACCTTTATCCTGTTGTCAAATTCTCTCCTGTTATAAAGGCCTGTTAAAGGATCTGTGATAGAAGATTTATTAAATTCTTCGAGTTTTTTATTTTTTTCCACAATTGTACTAACAGTAAGGGACAAAGCTTCAGCAAATACCAAATCCTGATCGTAGAATTGATAAGGCTTATATCCGTCGATATTAAGTACTGCTATTACTTCTTCATCGAATATAATCGGTATGCCTATATAAGAAAAGGCATATCCATTCACCTGAATCCATCCAGGATAATCAGCAGTGTTTACTATATGAAGGACAGATTTCTTTTCTTTAATAAGCCTGAGGTTTTCGCCAAACTCAGGAGTTTTTATTCTTTCTTTAACTACTGCAATTCTTTCATTGGGGACATTTTTTGATGCGGCAAAACTCCACTGAGGTTGAGGCCCGGAAACGTCAATAATTGAAGCACTCGCAAAAGGAAAGATTTCAACAGCTACAGAAACACTTTTCCAGTAAATATCCTCATAAGTCCACAACGCCTTTGACTCAATGATGAATTTATTTAAAATTTGATACTTTTTAAGCAATTCCTCAACTTTTATTTTTTTATTTTCAACACTAATCCCAAGCCTCGCACTGCCTAAAACTGGCCTTACAAATTCGATATACTCGCTAAGTTCGTTTAATGCCTTAGCATTTAATTTACCCGAAATGACAATGCTACAATCTGCATCAAAAATCTCGAAAGACTCTATTGTCACATCAGGCGGTCTTTTTTCAATCGAACTAAATAGATAATCTCTTTTCTCCTTATTCCTTTCGCTCACAAATTCTACCTTGAAACCATCTTTTGCACTTACAAATACACCTACCAGAGAAACACCAAGGGAATCAACTATTCCATGCCCGAAGATCTTTAATTTTTCCCCGAAATCTTCAACCTTTAAGATATCTTTCGTTACACTGTCTATAGTCTTTAATTTGCTTAATTCTTCGAGAATTGTGAGCCTACGCCTTATTGCCATAATCGACAGGTAAACTACAGAAAAGAACAGGAAAACCAGTGAAAAGACAAGCAAGTAATAAGAAACTGGAAGAAATTCAGATAATCTCAAATAGAAAGGAGAGCCATAAGTTCTGAAATCATAATAGAAAAATAGCAAAAACAACACAATGCCTGCAAGCAGGATAACAATACTTAAAATATATTCACCTAAGAATTTTAGAAATCTCTTCATAATTTGTAACCTAATTATCCTTTGCTATTTCAAATATGGTTCTTATCATACATTAAACCTGAAATGTACTATCTCGTGCTCTCTCAACATATAATTCTCGCCTTCAATTCTTAACAGTCCCTTTGCTTTTGCATCTTTAAATGAGAAATTTAAGCTCCTGAAATCATCGATAGAAATAACTTCTGCGGCAATAAACCCCCGCTCGATATCGGAGTGAATAGTTCCTGCAGCACTTCTTGCGTTGGTTCCTTTTTCAACGATCCATGCTCTAACTTCATCCTCCCCAATTGTATAGAAAGTCTGGTAGTTTAGAATTTTCATAGTCGCTTCAATAACCTCAGGCAACGCTGGTCTTTCAAGCCCGTAAGATTTGACGAATTCAGACAGTTCTGCTTCACTCAGATCGGAAAGTTCAGTTTCGAGTTCTACTGGTAGTGAAAGGAAAAGATTCTTATTGAATTTAAATTTTTCAGAAAGTTGGTTTCTCAAAGTTTTACCCCTATCAATCTCGCTGTCTTTTACATTTAAAAGGTAAAGGACTGGCTTAATTGAAAAAAAACCAAATGGAGAAATGAGGTTTTTTTCTTCTCTGCTTAGTTCAAGAACGCGAATAGGTCTTTCGGCATTTAGTTCATTTAAACATTTTTCAAGAAGTTTTTTCTCCATTTCCTTCTTTGGATCAAGCTTTTCTTTGTTTAGCCTTTCAAGTCTTTTTTCTACCACATCAAGGTCCATTATTATCAGATCTGAATCAAAATCCACTATCTTTGTCTCGACACCTTCACCTGAAAATGCATCAACGACCTCAATAAGAGCATCAACCTGTCTTATGTGGGAGAAAATCTCATTTCTTCTTTTTGCATTTTCTATGCCTTTAGGAACACCTGGTATATCTACAAAGGTAATTTCTGCATAAGTTGTCTTTTGAGGTTTAAAAAAGTTTGACAGTTCAAGAATGTTTGGATCAAAAACTTTTGCATTCCCTATATTGGGTTTGTCATACGAAATTTGAACGCCCGCCCCAACAAGCGCCTTAAAAAACATCGTTTTCCCCGAAGAAGGAAGTCCCACTATTCCTGTTTTCATAAATCCCTTTCATTTAATTATAGAAAAAAGAGCAAAAATAAAAAATGGTAGCGTAGCAGGGAGTTGAACCCTGGTCTGGGGATTGAGAGCCCCCCGAACTCACCGTTGTTCTACTACGCCACCTCTGGCTGAGAAGGATGGATTCGAACCATCATTAGAGGATCCAGAGTCCCCTGTCCTACCATTAGACGACTTCTCAAAGCTCAAAAATTATACATAAAAGACAAAAAAATTCAACTACTTTTCTTCGCTTTCTTCCTGTATTTCTACTCCCTTACCAGTAAGAAGGTCTCTCCCCCTTGCTTTAGTTTCTTCTACAAAATCTTTTGTTTTTTCACCAAGTTCCTTTGTTTTTTCTTTTAAAATTTCTCTTGTTTCAATACCAGGTCTTGGTGCATAAAGAATACCAATTACAAAGCCAGCGATTGCTCCCCAGAAAAAGCCGCTTATAAAAGCACCAGTTTTTTCTTCAGACATTTTCTTTACCTCCTCTTGAAAAATACTTCTTGTACGTCGCAAACCCCTGATAAGCTATAAGAGCAAATTTTCCAATCCTAAGCAAGTTATCATCTAAAAAACTGCTATTTTTGGTTTTATCGCTTCTTGATGCAATGAAAAACGCAGCTAAAAGAGTGATGCCCTTGATGATTGAAAGAGTATTGTTTACCTTTTTAACAGTATTTTTTAAATTTGCAGTGACTTCAGACGAATTTTTTAATGTCTCGTGAAGTTCATCACTTAATAAATTAACCTTTTCATTCACGGTATTAATAAGAATATGCGTTTCTTTCAGTGTTTGCTTCACTTCATTTCTAATGCTCATGAGGAAAACGAAGATTGCAACCAATCCTATTGATACTTCTACTACGAGCACCCAAATAGCAACAGTTAATGCAACCATCAAACCTCCGTAACCCCACATGAGCCGTGACTTAGCAGATTTCGGGAGTCCAAAAGACAGGTGGAGACTACCAGCGCACTTTTGGGAAGCCCGCAGGCTTCATCCTAAATGTACATCCATCTCCATGAATTAAGCGTTAGCCCAAATCCGCTAAGTTTAGCGCGAACTCCGCAGGGTTCCAATATATTTTATCATAATACAAATAAATTACAAATATTTAAATTTTTATGTATTCACATACTTTTAGCAAGTTTTAACATCTGAAAAACGCAAAAAATAATACATGTATTCTTGAGCATACCCCGCGAACTCTCCAAAGATTTTTCGTCCTGTTTCAGTAAGTTTCCTCTCCGTGCCAGCCTCATTAAAGAAATATTTCATCCCTCTTTTAATCCATACATCCACTGGAAATGCCGGTAGCTCATCAAGAGAAAAGAGAAGTATGCACTGACCAACTTTTTCGCCGATCCCTTTTATTTTTAAAAGCTCTTTCCTCTTTTCTTCATAACTAAGCTGTTTTAAATTTTCGAAAAATGTTTCATCGTATTTCTTAATAAACTCTGCAAAGAACTTCTCCCTGAAGCCAAGTTTAAGCAAAGAGATCTCTTTTTTAGAAAGGCTTTTTAAATCACTGCTTTTAGGAAAAAGATGAAATTTTTCTCCACCGATCTCGATGCAATGTCCTGCATATTCAGACAATGTATTCAACCTTTTTTTAATCACAGGTATTGAAGATTGAATTGAAAATATAAAAGAAATAGCAGTTTCATAGGGAGGCAAGCTCATTATCCTTAACCCTTTGGCAAATTCAATTACTATTTTAAATTCAGGATCTCTTTTAGCAAGATAAGAATTTATTTTATTAATGCTATGATCGAGTCCCAAAATTTTCTTAATTTGCAAATCCGAAAGAGCTTCTCCAAAAACTGAATAATAAATTATAGAACTCTTTTCTTCAAGCTTGAGCAGGCTATTTAAATAAGGAAGGAAAAATACCCCATCCTTAAAATAAAACCTGAATACTTGCCCACAGTGAAGGGTCTTTTCTAAAGAGAATGATCCTCCAACCTCTATGCTACCTTGCAAGTTCGTAAATTGCCCTGCCGTAGATCCTGGCAAGTTTTACAATATGATCAATTCCAATAAACTCGTTTGCCTGATGAGCAATATCCTCCATTCCTGGAAAATATGGACCAAATGCCACTCCTTTATCCATAGCCCTTGCATATGTACCGCCGCCAATTGAGAGTGTATAACCCTTTTCACCGGTAAAATCTTCATAAACTTTAATAAGTTTTGTAATAATAGGTTCATTTTCAGCAACAAAAAGAGGGGGCTGGTTTTTAAAAGATGCAACATTAAGATTGAAATTATTCCCCTGTTTTTTAAATACATCCACAATACGTTCATAAGAGTCTGTCACAGGATATCTTATATTGAAAGATAACTCACCATAATTTTCGGTCACTTTAATTACTCCAAGGTTAAGCGTTAAATTTCCCGAATATTCATCAGTCTTATCAACTCCGAGGGTCTTTCCATAGAAATCTCCGCCAATTACATTAACAACAAAATCAACTATTTCCCTTACTTCGAGCGGTAATTCAACCGATTCGAGCACCTCGAAGAGTGTTACTATTGCATTTTTCCCTTTCTCAGGAAGAGACGCATGCGCAGAAATACCCTTTGCAAAAATTTTGTTCCCGTCAACAGAAATATCAGGGTTATCAGATTTCAAAATAATCCTGCTCTTAAAAACTGCCTCTGCACGATCAGGTACCACATTAGACCTATCTCCGCCAGATATTTTAACAGAATCGTTCAACGTAACAAAATCCTTACGTAAGATTATATTTAAAATACCTTTTTCTCTGTTAATTACAGGAAACTGAGCATCGGGAGCAAAACCAATTATAGGTTCCTTGACTTTTTCTCTGTAATAAGACATATCTTTCCAGCCGGTTTCTTCATTTGTGCCAAAAACAATACGCACTCTCTTAGATATTTTTAAACCTGTTTCTTTTAATGCATAAAGTCCAAAGAGGGCAGCCATTGTTGGCCCTTTATCATCTACCGCACCTCTGCCATAAATTTTTCCATCGTGAATTTCTCCACCAAATGGCGGATATCTCCAATTATTACCTTCAGGCACAACATCAAGATGCCCAAGAACACTTATAATATCATCGCCTTCACCATATTCTACATATCCTACGAGATCATTAAGATTTACGACTTTGAAATTCAATTCATTTCCGATATCAAGAGCTTTGAGAAGTGCTTCTTTTACTCCTCTACCAAAAGGGGCACCCTCTTCACACTTGCCTTCTACGCTTCTGATCATTAGAACTCTTCTTGTTATATCAATTAATTTTTCTTTATTTCTCTCAATAAAGTAGTCCATTTGCCTACCTCCTATTCGTTGAATTTTAGCAGAATCTTTCAGTATATCCAAATTAATTTTGAACATTTTAACTATAGTGAACTATAGTTAAAGAAGAATGAGGTGGAAGAAAAATTTTTAATGAAAGAATCCGGGTTTATTAAAAAGTTTTCCTGATGCTATGCATGAAAATTTAACCTTAAGAGACGATTTATTTCAGGAAGGGTGCCTTGCAACAATCCTCATATTCAGAAAATATAACAACTCTCACAGCAGCGAAGAGGTGAAAAAAAATAGCTAAAAAAGTCTCAAACAGAGCAATGTACAGGTTTATAAAAGAAGAGTTAAATAGAAGGAAAGCTGTGGAGGAGAATTATGATCTCAATTAAAGAAAATCCTGAAACAAGCCTGCACTGGAACGTTGCAGTCCAGGGTTCAGGACAGGACAAGTTGTATACGAAGAAGCAATTAAGAAGATAAAAGAAATTATAAGAAGAAATTTAATGAAATTAAAAAATAGCGAAAGAACCGTAATCGAAGAAGTTTTCTTTAGAGGTAAAAATATAACTCAGATCTCAAAAGATCTGAAAGTTAGTAGAAGTTGCATAAATTATAGATTAAAGAAAGGAATGACAAATTTAAAGAAATTAATTGTTGAAGAGATAGGCGTTGACAATGTGGAAAGATTGATTAAATCAACAATAAAATTACATTGATTTTTTACCCTAAATAGATAGAATATTAAAATGATTGTAGAAGATCTTCATGTTCATACAAAATTTTCAAAGGACTCAAAAGAAGAGCCCGAAAAATATATTATTGCTGCAATTGAAAGAGGCATAAAATACCTTGGTTTTAGTGACCATATTGACCTTGATCCCACTGATAAGGACTATGACTACTATAGATATGAAGATGCTCTTTCAAGCTACAACATGTTGAAAAAAAAGTATGAAAATAACTTAAACCTTTTTTTTGCAACAGAAGTAACCTACCAGAAAGACCTTGAAAAAAGTATAGAGGAAAATATATCAGGCAGACCTTACGATTATATAATCGGCTCAGTGCATCGTCTTGAGGGTATCACCTTCTCAGGAGCACACGGAATACCATTTTTTAAAGACAAAGACGAAAATTACTCTTACAATATGTATTTTGATGAACTTTACAGGATGGTCAACACAGATTTCTTTCAAATTGTGGGGCATTTTGACATCATAAAACGGCATGGTGTTTCTCTATACGGAAGCTTCAAGGTCGAGAAATACAGAGAAAAAATCAAAAAAATTCTTGCAACAA